>Ga0315320_10001533_pt1 | contig 19135 bp, 12 predicted proteins | sample M140m21515metaG_FD_203458 | JGI IMG/M metagenome (GOLD analysis project Ga0315320, IMG submission 203458) | Ammonia-oxidizing marine archaeal communities from Monterey Bay, California, United States - M1 40m 21515 | ecosystem: Environmental > Aquatic > Marine > Coastal | place: USA: California... | reverse complement strand
ACAGCGCCGACTGGACAGGCTCTCTTCTCGCAGCAAACGCCAACACGATCAACGTAAGTGACGTGACGTTCACCGGGCAGATGGTCGTGGGCGACGGAGACGCGACCGCCAACATCGCCAGCGCTTGGTTGGACCGCGCGCGACTTCGAACCAACTTCGAGCTGTGCGACGACGACGTGAGCTATGTGGCCGACTTTGAGAACGCGGAGTCCGATTGCAACGAGACCTGTTCCTCTGTCGGTTTGACCTGCGATGCGGAGGCAACCGACGCGCTAACCGACGACCATGCGTTGTGCGCAGACGCCCTCAGCGAGGCCCTAGGTGAGGACGACGTAGCGGAAGATTTTTGTTCTTTCTGGGAAAGCGAGTTCTCGGTCAGCTTCTCGAACCGCGAAGACTGTTACGCCTTTGCCGAAGAGCAGTACGCTGAGAACCCACCCGGTCTTCTAGCGTTTCTCTCCTCTGGTTGCATCACAGACATCAGTGGATTGAACTACTACTTCGAAGGCCTCGATGTGGGTGGCTGCGACACCGGTGGCAGCCTCGTGTACCAAGGTACGCGTGTATGCGCCTGCACAGACGCTGCGCCTTCTGTAGAGTAGACCCGCGAGCTACAGCGGAAGCACCTCGACCGCAGCCGGCCAGAGCGCCACAGGAAAATCATCGGGTCCGCCCGGTGGAGGCTGACTGAGTGTGGCGGACACCGTGAGGCCGAGCATCGGCGTCTCCGAGTGCACCAAGTAGCCGTCGGTAGAGAATGAGAAGACCGAGCGACCTTGGGGACCTTCCCAGTGGTAGGTCGTGACCGGTATGGAGGCGCCGCCTACTGGATGGCTACCCATGCCTTGACTCGACACCTCACCGCCTGCGACGTCGCCCGTCTCCGCGCTCAGCATCCGGAGGGCATCGAAGCGCGCGAGCGTCCACGTCGTGCTTGGGTCGAGCAGGTCTACCGTAGAGAGTTGAATCCGCTCCAGCGGCACCATCTGTGTGCGCTCGCGGCCGTCTTGAATCAGGGTGACCATCCAGCCAGTCGGTGTCTCTCGGCCTTGAATTTCGCGTGCCGAGCCATTCTCTTCGACCACCGATTGAAACGCAGCACGTGAGCGTCCGACCGCGTGCGCGGTGAGCCGCTGCCGGTAGTTCACCCGCGACGCCCCGACCTGTCCGTCCACCTCTGTCCAAAGCTCCAAGATCCGACGAACGCCCTCATCCGTCGGCACATGTTTGATCACAAGCGACCTTCGTCCGACCTGCTGACCGTTGATGGATAGGTCCCAAACGAGGGTCTGACGATCGGCCGCCAAGGCCATCGAACCAGCCAACATCGACACTACAAAGGACATGCGCACTCCCTACAACGCCTTAGCGCAATTGTTGGAGTCAGACGATCATCAAATCCGCATTGGGCGAAAGCACGGAGACGATGTACGATGGGTTCACCATGCCCTTCCCCCTTACCATCGGTGACACAACCCTCACGGCGCCCGACGACTTGATGCGCCGTGTACTGGAGCACTTCGCACGCGATGAGCACACCGACGCGTCCGAATGGCTCAAAGCGCTCTACCCAGAGCAGCTCAACGCACAAGAGCTCACAGCGCTCACCGCAGCGCTCACCACGCGACCCGAACCCCGAGCGCTGTGCACAGCCGCCCACCTGACGACGCATCTGGAAGATTCACGCCTTGGTGCGTTGCTCCTTCAGGCCTGCCTAAGCGTCGATCTCGGAACCTTGCTGACGCCCGCCTCCTCCACGACAGACGTGTCGATCGAAGATCTCCTTCTGGAGGCTATCGTTGTGACCGCAGCGCTCGAGGACGAAGAGACCCGCTCCCGGCTGCTCATGCGATTGCGCGGCGCTGGACACAGCCAACACGAGGTCGACATTCTGTGCGCACACGGGACAGCATCGGAGATCGCACAGTCCCTACCTGGCATCCTCGCCGAAGGCACCCAACTGACGCAAGCGCAGCACGACCGTATGCTCGCGCGTAGCCAAGACGATCTCGAACACGGAGCGCATGTTCGACGCTTGCTGACGGATGTGGTCTAGACGCTCATCTCGAAATCGAAGAGCGACGGGGAGATCTGGATACCGTACGAAGCGAAGCGACTCATGAAGCGCGGGCGTCGACCGGTCGACTGGAACTTCCCTTTGACCGTGCCGTCCGCCAACACATCGGTTCGCTCAAACTCAAAAATATTCTGCGTCGTGATGACGCCGTCTTCGATACCGGTGATCTCCGTCAACGCCGTCACGCGGCGGGTACCGTCCGATAGGCGTGCTTGCTGAACAATGATGTCGAGCGCCCGCGCGATCGTCTCGCGGATGACCTTGTCGGACATATTGGGCATCCCAATGCTGACCATGGTCTCAAAACGGGCCAGCGCGTCTTGGGGGTTGTTGGCGTGGACTGTCGCCAAAGAGCCGGCACAACCCGTGTTCATCGCTGTCAGCATGTCGACCGCCTCTCCTCCTCGGATCTCTCCCAAGATGACGCGGTCGGGTCGCATACGCAGACAGTTCTTCACCAAGTCACGCTGATTGACCGCGCCCTTGCCTTCTTGGTTGGCTGCGCGGGTCTCGAGGCGGATGAGGTGATCTTGTTGGAGCCGAAGCTCGGCCGAGTCTTCGATCGTGATGATGCGCTCGTGGTCGGGAATAAACGCCGACAGAACGTTGAGCAGTGTGGTTTTTCCTGAGCCCGTGCCGCCGCTGATGATGGTGTTCAGCTTACTCTGGACAGCGCCCTTTAGGACCTCCATGAACGGAGCTGGACAGGACTTGAATCGAATCAGGTCTTCCCACAAGATCGGACGGGTACCGAACCGACGAATCGACACCGCGGCGCCATCGATCGCGAGCGGAGGAATGATCGCGTTGAAGCGAGAGCCGTCCTGCATTCGGGCGTCCACCATCGGACTCGATTCATCGACCCGACGACCGACCGCGGTGACGATGCGTTCGATGACGGTCATCAACTCGTCGTTGTCCTCAAAGGTGACGTTGGTCTGCATCAGCTTACCGCCACGCTCGACAAAGACGTGCTTGGGACCGTTGATCATGATGTCACTGACCGCCGGATCGGCAACGAGTGGCTCGAGAGGGCCCAAGCCAAACATGTCATCGATCAACTGCTTCACCAACAGATCTTGTTCTCTTCTCGAGAGATGAACGTTGCCTTTCGCGAGGAGACTTCGTATCGTTTTGTCTAGCTTAATCGTACGCTCTTTCTCGGAGGCCGTCGCGACCTCTTCGAAAGAAATGCTCTGATTGATGAGCGCACGAAGCTCACGCTTGTACGCACGCATCCGGTCTTTGTTACGACCCGTAAGACTCGCGTCGCGCTCGGAATCGCTATTTCGTATCGATCGGCCGCGCCCAATACGCATACAAGCTTCTCCCTACACATTCACCCTTAGCCCGCAGCACAACACCACGGCACCTTTGACTGACGTATCTCACCAAGCACCGACTACCAAACTGCGCGACCTCGGGTCGGACGGCGGCGCGCTGTCGGGTATCTCCGACGACGTAGAGCATCGGTATCAACGAGAATCGAGAGACGCGTATGCCAAAGGCTTACGCCAACACATCTTCACCTTGATCGCAGCCTGCGCCTTGGTCGCACACCTCTACAGCCTTATCGGAACCACGATGCTGCGCTTTCATGTGCCGGCCCTGCTCATCGTGTTCGCGACCTTGATCAGCTTCCTGTGGGTGATCCTTCCCGCCCTAGAGAACTCGCGCAAAGCTATTCTCGCCGCTGACCTCTTCGTACACATCCTGTTTGGCTCCTATGTAGGTACGCTCTCGGCCTGGACCCTCGGATACGACCAAACCAGCATGCTGCTTACGCTGGTGTGCGTCATCTTCGCGCGCTGCACATCCGTCCCTAGCCGATGGACGGATGCGGCTGGCTCAACCCTGTGCGGGTGGCTGACGGCGCTTATTTGTCTGACCCAAACACAAGCGCTCTTTGTACCGCAAGCGGCTCTGCCTCCGGTACGCTTCGTCGTGTTGCAAGGCCTTCTCCTCGCGATCTCGAGCTTGGCAATCTATGTAGCCTTTCGTCTGCAGACGCTGCGCGGCCTCGAGACCTATGCGCGTTCCAAGGGCCGTTATGTGATCCAGGAGAGGCTCGGACAAGGGGGCAACGGACAAGTCTTTCGCACCTGGGATACGCACCTAGAGCGTCACTGCGCCATCAAGATCTTGCACAACGAACACACCGTACACGACACGATCTTGGACCGCTTCGAACGAGAAATTCGAACCACGAGTATGCTGTCTTCCCCGTATGTGGTGTCGGTTCATGACTACGGCGTCACAAAGAACAAACGACCCTACTTTGTGATGGAGTATTTGGATGGCATCGACCTCAAGACGTTGGTTCGACGAGAGCAGCCCTTTGCGCCAGCGCGAGCGCTTCGACTGATGCTGCAAGTCACGCATGTACTCGAGGAGGCACACAGCAAAGGCATCGTGCACTGCGACGTCAAACCCTCCAACCTCATGGTCATGGGTCAGCCGCCCAACGACGTCATCAAGCTCGTCGACTTCGGCTTCGCACAGCCCACCGCCAACCAAGAGGCGCCCAAGAGTTTTGTCCACGGAACCGCCGGATACGTCGCCCCCGAGCGACTCCTTGGAGAGACCGGTAGCCCGAGGTCTGATGTCTACGCTGTAGGCTCGGTCCTCTACTTTATGCTCACCGGCTACGCCGCGTTCATCGGGCCCAGCCCGATCAGTATCAGCCGCAGCCAACTCAACACCACACCGCCCCAGCCTAGCGCCCTTCAGCACGCGATCCCAAAGACTATCGACCGCATGATCTTGCGCTGTCTCGAGGTCGAACCACAACGCAGGTATCCCTCGATGGCGAACCTCCGACGCGTCATGCAACAAGTCCTCGAACAAATTGAAGCCAAGAACTGAAGAACGACACACGCTATGACGTCCAAACCAACACATCGCCACACGACACAAGGCACATCCACATGAAACGCTTCTTGATCCCACTGCTCCTCGCGCCTCTCACCGGCTGCGCCCTGCTCGAAGAGTTTGGAGAGGTCCCACAGCCGCCCAGCGCAGAGATGCTCGGGGTCAACCTCATTCAAGCACCGACCCTCACGCAGCTCGCCAGCTACGGCTGCTACACCTACGTCGGAGACTCCTTTGTCTGCAGCAACGTACTTGGGCTCTCCAAGGTCGCAAGACCTCGACTTCAGTTTGGCTTCGATCTCGGGATCGACCTATCCAACCCCAACCGCAGCTTTGGGATCCCCCTCACCAACATCTTGTTCGGACTCTCCGTCTTCGAAGACAACCAACTCGGCTCGATCTGTGTGTCCTTTTGCGACGTGGGCGACCCAAGCTGCGCCGATGCACCCAACGATTTGGGCGCCTGCTCTTTTGACGGCGTGCGACCTCTCAACACACCCTCCGACCTCGTTCCGACAGTCGACGACCTGCTCAGCGTAGCGATCGATGCCTTGGATGGGGAGCTGGAAGACACCTTCGCGATCCAGACGATCCCTCGCGCAGACAAGAACGAATGCGTCTCCGCGCAGACAACGTGCGAGATCGTCCGCATCGACGGTGTCGACAACCGATGCTGCGATGATGTGTGCATACCTCTCGGAGATGATTGCCGTCGAATGCGTGACATCAGTGGCCAGCAGTGTATCCAATGCGATGGTCGAAAAGAGGCACATGTCCGACTCGACATCGGGATCGACCCCATGCTGGAGCTCCTCGAAGAGTTGGTGATCGGACTCGCCGACAACCTGCTCTCGGGTGGCCAACTCAAGATCGATATCCCCATCCAAGCCGAGGGCGCCGTGTTCGTCGATGTCCCCACGCTCGGACGCTACGCCATTGGCGTGGGACCGCTTGAGGACCAGTGGGTCATTCAGTAGACGATCAGCCTACCGAGCGACCGTGTATGAGAAGTTGCTCTTGAAGCGCACGTAGTCGATCGCGCAAGACCGCCGCCTCCTCAAACTCCAACGCCACCGCGGCGGCACGCATCTCTTTTTGAAGACGAGAGATCTGCCTTGGGAGCTCTTTGAGGTCGACGACTTCGGTGAGAACCGGCGGAGAGGTCGTCGCGTCAACCTCGGATTCGGCGGCCGCCTTGGTCCTGTCTACGAGCGCGGCCAAGGGGTGTTCAACCTCACGGCGTACGGTCGTTGGGACGATGCCATGCTCCGCGTTGTGTTCTTGCTGCCGAACTCGGCGCTCGCGCGTCACCGTCATCGCGCGCTGCATGCTGCCGGTGATGCGGTCACCGTAAAAGATCACATGGCCATCTTCGTTACGCGCGGCGCGGCCCATCGTTTGGATCAGTGAGCGTTCGTTGCGCAAGAAGCCTTCCTTGTCGGCGTCCATCACGATCACGAGACCGACCTCGGGCAGGTCCAGCCCCTCTCGCAGAAGGTTGATACCGACGAGGACATCAAACTCACCCACACGAAGGTCATTGAGGATGTCCATCCGCTCAAGGGTATCGATGTCGGAGTGGAGGTAGCGCACACGAACGCCAACTTCGGCGTAGTAGTCCGCAAGCTCCTGCGCCATCCGCTTGGTGAGCACGGTGATCAACACCCTCTGGTCAAGCTCGACGCGCTCACGGATCATCTCCAGGGCGTCGTCTACCTGTATGCCGGCCGGCCGAACCTCTACCGTTGGATCCAGCAGCCCAGTAGGCCGAATGATCTGCTTGACCACCCGATCCCCGACCTGCTTGAGCTCCCAATCGCCTGGCGTTGCGGACACGTAGATCGCGTTCTCAATATGGCTCATAAACTCTTCGAACTGAAGCGGCCGATTGTCCATCGCGCTGGGCAATCGAAACCCATGCTCCACGAGCGTCGTCTTGCGCGAGCGGTCGCCCTTGAACATGCCGCCGACTTGCGGCACCCCGATGTGACTCTCATCCATGATGACGAGCCAGTCTTTTGGGAAGTATTCGATCAGGGTCGGAGGTGGCTCACCTGGGTCCCGACCGCTCAAATGACGGCTGTAGTTTTCGATCCCCTTGCATCGACCGATCTCCCGGATCATCTCCAAGTCGTACTTGGTCCGCTGCTCAAGGCGCTGCGATTCCAACAACTTGTTGTCACGCTCAAGCTCCACCAACCGCTCCGCCAACTCCATCTCGATAGCCTTCACGGCACGCTCGAGCTTTTCCTTGGGCGTGACGTAGTGCGAAGCTGGGTAGACCGTAAGCTTCTCCAGTGTAGCGACCGGCGTACCGCGGAGCGGATCGAAGACCATCAAACGCTCCACCTCGTCGCCAAACATCTCAATACGGACGGCGTGGCTATCTTCTGAAGCTGGGAAGATGTCGATCACGTCGCCACGTGCTCGAAACGTTCCCCGACGAAAATCTGCCTCATTTCGTTCGTAATGAATCTCCACCAACTTCTCGAGCACCGACCGCCGAGACATCTCTTGCCCCACCTCCAAGTGCAACAGCATACCCTCGTAGGCCTCCGATGAGCCAAGACCGTAGATACACGACACGCTCGCGATAATGATCACGTCGTTTCGTTCGAGGAGCGCCTTGGTCGCGGCGTGGCGAAGTCGATCGATCTGCTCGTTGATCTGAGAGTCTTTTTCGATAAATGTGTCGCTGCTTGGAACGTACGCTTCTGGCTGGTAATAGTCGTAATAGCTTACAAAATACTCTACCGAATTGTGAGGAAACAACCTCTTGAACTCGCCGAAAAGCTGCGCTGCGAGCGTCTTGTTAGGCGCCATCACAAGTGTTGGCCGACCGATCTTTTCGATCAGGTTGGCGACCGTAAAGGTTTTTCCTGACCCGGTGATCCCAAGCAAGACTTGATGCTTACGACCCTCCCGTATGCCTTCGGTCAGCGCCTCGATCGCCGCGGGCTGGTCTCCCGTCGGCTCGTACTCGCTGACCAGTTGAAATCGCTGACCCGATGCCAAAGGACCCGCCTCCGACTGTGTAGGTGGCCATCCACTAGGCATCTGACTCCTCCCGCGTGTCATCTCGCGTCCAGCGAAGTGTCTTGACGTTCACAAACGCCAAAGCTCCCTCACGCCCAAGCTCGCGCCCCATACCCGAATCTTTGACGCCGCCGAACGGCAAACGTGCATCGGACGCCGAGAGTTGATTGATGGCGACCGCCCCACATTCGAGCCGATCTGCAAACGCCAGACCCCTCGCTTCTTGTGTCCAAACACTCGCCGCCAACCCAAAGGTTGTCGCGTTCGCGCGCGCGATCATCGCGTCGTCATCCTCCTCCACCCAGACGGAAACGACGGGTCCAAAGAGCTCCTCCTCCGCAGCGGGGCTCCCATCCGGGACGTCCATAAGCACCGTCGGCTCCATAAACGCACCTCGACGCCTTCCCCCACATACAACGCGCGCGCCCAATCGAACGCTCTCATCCACCTGGCGTTGAAGCTCAACCGCCAACTCCTCGCGCGCGAGCGGCCCGATATCGGTCGCCTCATCGTTTGGGTCACCCACCACCAAGCGCGAGCAGGCCTCCACAAACAACGTCATAAAGTCCTCGGCGATGTCGCGATGCAAGACGAACCGTTTGGAGGCGATACACGATTGGCCCGAGTTCTGAAACCGCCCCCTGACCGCCGCCGCCGCCGCGACCTCCACCTCTGCGTCCGCAAACACCAACAGCGGATCGGAACCACCAAGCTCCAATACGCACGGTTTCAGGTGTGCGCCCGCGACCTTCGCGACCGCTCGTCCGGCGCGTGTACTCCCCGTCAAGGCGACGGCTGCCACATCGGGACGCGCGATCAAGGAGGCGACATCAGAATCTTCAACACGAACCACCGGACAACAGGCCTGAGGAATGCCCGCCGCCACCATGTGGGCATGCAAGCGCTCCGCACACGCTTGGGTTCGTGGTGCGTGTTTGATCACCACCGCGTTGCCCGCAAGCAGCGCTGGGATCGCACACCGCACCACCTGCCAGTACGGAAAATTCCAAGGCATAATGGCCAACACCACGCCCAAGGGCTCGAACACGACCCGTGCTCCGTCTCGCCCTACCTCGACCGACTGGGCCGTAAGATAGGACGCTCCGTGAGCCGAAAAGTGCTCGATCAACCCAACACACTTGAGCACCTCGCCGCGCGCCTGAGCGATCGGCTTGCCCATCTCGCGCGTCATCAACGCAGCCAACGGCTCCACATCGTCACGAAGGCGAATCGCCAGTTGCGCGAGGAACTCTGCGCGTTCGACGATGGCGCGCGCACGCCAAAGAGCCTGCGCTTGTCGTGCCTGGACGAAGAGATGATCCACCGCGTCCCGATCATCAATCGGCCACGCAGCGAACGCTTCACCCGTCATCGCGTCCACCGACCGCATCGCGTGCCTCCTCCCATGCTCTATCCTGCAGAGCACGGGCGCTCACCTCATGCGTCGGACTCAGGCGTCGCGTCTTCGGCTACAGTCTCGGCTGGCTCCTCGACCACTTCGGCTGGCTCTTCGGCCACTTCGGCGGGTGTAGCCTCGACTTCCACAGGTTCGGCTTCCGCCACGTCGGCTGGAGCAGCCTCGGCCTCTACAGACTCCGACTCCGCCTCATCAGCTGGAGCTTCGGCCACAACCTCGACAACCTCTGTTGCTTCCGGCGCGACTTCAGCCGCCTCATCTTCGTCATCTCGCTTGACCGACTTACCGCGACGCTTCCTCACCTTCGCCTCAGCTGGCGCTGGAGCGGGTGCAGGAGCTTCCACAACCGGTTCTGTCCGAACAGGAAGCAGACCAGCAGCCTGCATCTCAATCAGCTTTTGTACACGCAAGAGGTGCAGATTGTATGCGTCGCAGGCGAGCGATGACTGAGAACAACGCTCTTTGGCGCGCTGGTACTCTGCGTGCGCAGGAACGTACATCTCACGCGCTTCGAGGACATGGCCCAAGCCAGCGAAGGCACCGTGCGCCGTGGGGTCGCGCTGCACCTGGTCACGCAGACTCTTCTCCGCGCCGTCTAGGTCACCCTCGGCCATCTTCAGTAGCGCCGCCGCGACGCGGATGCGCACATGGCGAGGGTTCTGTCGATCGGTCATCTTCTTGGCCTTGTCGAGCAACCAGCTCGCTTGCTCCAGATCGCCACCGTCTTCACGTAGCAGCGTCGAGAGCTGCAGATAGCATTCCGGGGCGCGAGGCTTGCCCTTGAGCACCTCTCGCAAGAGCTCTCCAGCTTCTTCTCGAAGCGCTGCGCTGGCCTCTTCGTCTACTCGGGAACGGTCCAAAAGGAGGCCGCATAGACGGCTGACCTGCACCGGATCGCCCGGCGCCAATCGAACCGCTTCGCGGAGGAGCTGCTCCGCTTCTTGCAACGCAGGACCTCCTTCGTCGCGGCGCGCCTGACCCAACAAACCATAGGCATCGGGAAGCATGGGGTCTAGGTCCATCGCCATACGGAGGTGCTCGAGCGCCTCAGGACGACGGCCTTGACGCATCATCATCGACGCGAGCCGAGTTCGAAGACGGCTCTCACCGGGCATCGTCTCGACGCCCTTCTCAAGATAGGCTTGCGCGCGGTTGCGCTGGCGACGCTGCAACCAGAAGGTCGCGACCTGTTGGCAAAGCTCCGGCACAGCGGCCTTCTCAAACGCTTCTTTGGACTTCGCTTCGTAGGCGTCGAACTTCGCGTCGCCCTTTTGGATGCACTCCAACAGCAGCAACCAAGCGTCGCTGTTGGACGCGTCCGCTGCGAGTACTTCGGTTACGCGCTGCTCCGCCTTACTCACCATGGGCTCCCGACCACGGAGCATACCCGTCGCCGAATCGATCCACATGTCGAAGTTGGGGTAGCCCACGTCGGTGTTGTCGGGCTTGGTGCGCGCAGACAACGAATGGTAGATCGACTCTTGATGGTACGCGAGCTTCTGAACCGGATCGGTCGCACGCGACGCGAGCTTCTCGTACACATCTGAGACGCGACGATGGGTCTCAAAATCGCTCACCTGACGACGCGACAGCTGACGACGCACCATCGGATGCACGCGATAGCGACGCTCGTTCGGACACGGGACCATATCCAGAAGACCAGCCGTCAACAGGCCTAGGCGAACCTTGCGCGAGACACCGAGATCGGCAAGCAAGGTACCCTCTACTGGGGAGCGAAGGTGCGCGAGACGCGAGAGCGTGCTTGTGCTCTCCTCCGTGAGGCGCTCGATCGCTGCTTTGATCTTTCGCTGTACAGGCTCCACGTGGTCGACGGCTTTCATCTTGAGGAACTTTGGATCGTCAAGAAGCTCAACGCCGTCTTTGTGGGTGCGGAGGGCTACTGCGTACATCCGTGCAGCGAGGGGGTGACCGTGGATCTTATCGGCGACAGCGCCCATCTTCCCACGCTTGAACTCAGGCGCCTTGTACGACTCAAAGAGGTCGAACATATCCTTGCCCTTTAAGCCTTCCAGCGCGAGCCCTTGGTATACGCTCGCTTGTCCCTCTCGGTGGAAACGCGGCGCGCGATCACTGAGGAAGACGATCGAAAGCGAGTAGGTCGAGATCAACAGCGCCTCAAGCAACAGCTCCAGCCGGCTCCGACGGAAGAAGTCACCCTCGCGGCTCAAGCCGTAGTGAAGGTTGCGAACCACGAGGACCTTGCCTTCTGCAGCTTCGGCAGCTTGTAGGGCCTCGACGACGGCTGGGAAGATCTCAAGCGTGGTGTGCTCACCTTTCAGTTTTTGGGCCAACACGTCGCTTCCGTTGGCCGACGTGATGGTAGCCAGCATGGCCAACAGCGTATCGGCCGCCGAACCACGGCCCAAGACGACCTCGGGGTACGCTTCGCACTCAGACGCCGCGATGGCGCGCTCTGTCAGCCACGTCTTGCCTACGCCTGGCGCACCAGAGACGACAACCGGGCCGCCCTCTTTGATCATGCCCTTGAGTTTCTCGGTCTCTTCTTCACGACCGACGTACACCATCTGCGGTGCGTTCTCACCCGAGCGCGCACGCGCTGACTTTTTGGGCACCATATCGAGTGCAGGCAGCGCCTCTTCCTCTGGCGGAGCAGGGAGATCACGCAGCCAAAGTTTGGCGCGCGCCTTTTGATGCTCCACTTTCAGACCAGCCATAGCGGTGCCAAAGGTGAAGGGATTGTAGTTGCGCGCCACGACGATAACGGTCGGCTTGTGGTCGGCATGACTCAACACCTTGCCCAGCCGCTGAAGCCCAGAGACGTCTTCGCTCTGAGGATCCACAACCACGACCACGCCGCCCTCTTGGGCGATCGCGCGCTGTGCTGCAGCCTCACCGATCGCGCGGATCGGAGACGTAACGGGACCACTAAGGGCCATAGGCCTTAAGCTCAACATTGCCGACACTTGGCGCATCACCTCAGCGTCCCGAAGCAAAGCCGCGGAGACTGCTATGGCGCAACGGCCTTCTGCTATCGCTTTCTCGATCTGGCTCATCGTGTACTCCCAAACCACCGTTAATCGTACATGAAATGGCCATCTAACGATGCGTGGAGGCACAATCAAGCTGGACGCACTACCAATTGGGTATGTTGACCCTTGAAGCACAGGCCGAACAGCTCCCGCAACGACCGGGAGTGTACCTCTTTCAGGGGGCGAAGGGCGAGACACTCTACGTCGGAAAAGCGCGACGTCTGCGTGAGCGCGTGCAGCAATACCTCGCTGGACACGACACGAGAACGATGGTGCCGGTGTTGGTCTCATTGACCCGTCGGATCGATATCGCGGTCACCGACACCGAGAAGGAAGCGCTGCTGCTCGAAAACACACTCATCAAGTTGCACAAGCCTCGCTACAACGTCTTGCTCAAAGATGACAGCTCCTACCTCTACCTCTCCATCCGCCCGCAAAGCGCCTGGCCTCGGTTTACGATAGCGCGCAAACGGAAGAATAAAAAAGCCGTCTACTTTGGACCATATACGTCGGCATCCAAGGCACGAAAGAGCCTCTCTTTTCTTCAGCGAGTCTACCCCCTTCGCACATGCACCGACCAAGTGCTGCGCAACCGGAAGCGCCCATGCCTGCTGCATCAGATGGGACGATGCGTCGCGCCGTGCACCGAAGAGATCTCCAAGACGCACTACAACAACCTCATCAAAGAAGCGATGGCGCTGCTCGAGGGGAAGCGCGAATCTGTCGTGGGGCAGCTGACGGACAAGATGCTGGCACACTCGGAGGCGATGGAGTTCGAACAGGCCGCCAACGTCCGAGACGTGATCGAGAGTTTACGGGCGACGATCGAGCGACAAAAGGTCGTCGCAAAGCGTTCTATCGATCAAGATATTTGGGGGATTCATCTCGTCGATGGCCTCGGCGCGATCAGCGTAGTCCCATACCGCGAAGGGATCATGCAGCAGCCGATCAACGGGGTGTTTCAGTATGTAGAGGACGCGCCGGACGAGACACTGTCCTCGTTGATGAACCAATACTATCAGCACCAAACCTTGATCCCGCCCCGCGTGTTGGTGCCACTAGACCTCACCGACCAAGACGCACTCCAAGAGGTGCTCAGTGAGCGACGCGGTACGCGATGCGTCCTGACGCGACCTCAGCGCGGCATGCCCGCTCGGCTCATGAAGCTCGCCAAGACCAACGCGCAGGTCCACTTCCAAAGCCAACGCAACAACGATCTACAGATGGAAGAGGCTCTCTCGGAGCTCGCACAAGCGCTCGACTTAGACGGTCCACCCGAGCGGATCGAGTGCTTTGATAACTCTCATATCCAAGGACATCACGCCGTGGCCGCGATGGCCGTCTTTGTTCAGGGCGCGCCCTCGAAAAAAGACTACCGACGATACCGGCTCAAATCCGGCAGCGGTGCGGACGATTACGCCAGCATGCGAGAGGTCCTGACGCGTCGAATTCGGAGAGGTCTGCAAGAAGACAACCTACCCGATCTGCTCGTCGTCGACGGTGGCAAAGGTCAGCTAAGCGCCGCCATTCGAGTGCTCAACGACCTCGGGGTCCATCAACTCGCGGTCGCCTGCATCTCCAAATCCAAAGCGGAGCGTGCGCGAGGAGGTGACGGCGCCACCGACCGGATCTTCCTCCCAGGTGTCGAGGAGCATGCGCCACTTCCGCGCGGTTCTCGCGGACTTCGAATCCTCCAACATATCCGCGATGAGAGCCATCGCCATGCCGTACAATATCACCGCAAGGTTCGAAACCGCCGCACCCTAACCAGCGCCTTGGAAGGCATCCCAGGCATCGGACCGAAGCGCCGCAACGCGCTTCTCCAGCACCTCGGCTCGGTAGACCGTGTACTCGCAGCCGACATCGACGCGCTGGCCAAGGTCCCGGGTGTCGGACCCAAGACCGCCATCACCTTGCACCGGCTGCTGCACGAAGCGTGACCGCCCCTGAGCCTAGGTACCGGTTGACAACCACCGGCCATCCGTTACTTAGGGTTCCTGCGCGTCAACGATCTAGGCCTCTGGCCTCTCGTACACGGCTCCTCTGGAGCTCTTGACTCGCCCGCTGGTGATCATCGTCCCTCTCGGAGCGGTGGTTGTTTGAAACGACTCTTCCCGCGTGGTGCTCGGGCACCACCCTACGAAGCATTCTAGTCCTCATGACTCGAGTTTCGTACACCGTACCAACGACACCGTGAGTTGCTCTTGTTGTTCTCGATGTGTTGCCATCGCAACCGGGTTCCCAACGTTCCAAAGGAGCGCTGCATATGCAGATGAACCCGCACAACCCTCTGATCGTCCAAGGCGACGGAAGCGTCTTGCTGGAGACCCAGCACAAGACCTTCGACGAGATGCGCGACTTCTTGGCCCAGTTCGCGGAGCTCGAAGCCTCTCCCGAGCTGCTGCACACCTACCGCATCACACCGCTGTCTCTTTGGAACGCCGCGTCGGCTGGTCTGGCGCGCACGCAGATCTTGGACACCCTCCGGGCCAAGTCCAAGTTCGACATTCCAGAGGCCGTCCATCAGATGATCTCGGACACGCTTGAGCGGTACGGTCTGGTGCAGCTTCACCCGCACCCGACCTATCCAGACCGCTTTCACGTCGCGTTCGAAAACCTCTATGTACAAAAGCTCGTCAAGCTGACCGACGCCGGCGCGGAATACCTCGAACCTGACGGGCCACGCGACTGGATGATCAACGCAGGCATGCGCGGACTGTTTAAACAGCGAATGCTCATGGACGGCTGGCCGATTGAAGACCTTGGCGGATTCCGTCAGGGCGATCCATTACCGATGTCGCTGCGAAGCAAGATGCTCTCCAACGGCGAGAGCTTCGCACCTCGATTCTATCAAGAAGAGGCCGTCAACCGGTGGCATATGGACGGCAAACCGGCCGGCGGGCACGGCGTCGTTGTCCTCCCGTGCGGTGCGGGCAAGACCATCGTGTCCATGCTGGCCATGGCGACCGTCCAACAACGAACCCTCGTGGTCTGCAACAACCAAACCGCGGTCAATCAATGGGTGCGCGAGCTCATCGACAAGACCTCTCTGACCGAAGACCAAGTGGGAATCTACAGCGGCGCCAAGAAACAGATCCGACCGGTCACCGTCGCGACCTACCAGGTGCTGACGTGGCGAAGGTCCAAGAAAGAAGACTACGAACACTTGCACCTGTTCCGCGACCAAAACTGGGGTCTGTTGATCTACGACGAGGTCCACCTGCTGCCCGCACCGGTGTTCGGAGCGACCGCAGAGCTTCAGGGCTGTCGACGACTCGGTGTCACGGCGACCTTGGTCCGAGAAGACGGCCGTGAAGGGGACGTGTTCAGCCTGGTCGGTCCCAAACGCTACGACTTGCCCTGGCAGTTCCTCGAGAAGAAGGGGTTTGTCGCAGAAGCCCGATGCTTCGAAGTGCGCGTGGACTTCTCCGAAGAGGACCGGGAGCGGTACGAAAACATGAGCGAGACCGACAAGTTCCGCTCCGCATCCGAGAACCCCAAAAAGGTGCAAGTGGTTCAGACGCTTGTCGAGCGACACAAAGACGACTTGGTGTTGATCATCGGCACCTACCTCGATCAGCTCAAGATCCTCTCCAAGACGTTGGGAGCACCGCTGATCACCGGCAAGACCCCACACAAAGAACGTGACCGGTTGTTCGGGGCTTTTCGAACCGGTGAGATCAAACACTTGGTCGTGAGCAAGGTCGCCAACTTCGCGATCGACCTGCCCGACGCGAACGTCGCCATTCAAATCAGTGGCTCGTTTGGATCACGCCAAGAGGAGGCCCAGCGCCTCGGCCGCATCTTGCGACCCAAAAAACGCCACTCCTGCTTTTACAGCGTGATCACCGAAGATTCAAAAGAGCAGCAGTTCGCCATGAAACGGCAGCTGTTTCTCACCGAGCAAGGCTACCGCTACTACATCGAAGACTTCACTTCCAACTAGTGGAACACGGAGAACATCTGGATGTCTGACGAACAACCCAAAACCAATCCTTCTTCTTCTGGGGACACAGAGCCCAACAAGAAACGACGACGACGACGACGACGTAAGCGCGGCGGTGGCGGTGGCGGTGGTGGAGAAAACCGCTCCAGCTCGAGCCGCTCTGAGCGCGCGCCTATCGTCACAGAAATTCATCGAAAAGGCGGTCGTCGCCAATCGGTTGAGTTCGCCGAGCCGATGGTCACTGCACCTGCGTCAGGCAAAAACCCCTACAAAAAGCGAGGCAGCCGTCCACGCCGAGCCGCGCCCAAATCGGCCACCGGACGGAAACGACGTCTGAACAAAGAACAGGCAGTCGAAGCAGCGGAGTACTTGACCACGATGCCCGAGGGGCTCCTCGGTATGATGTACAAAGGCCTCGGCGGTCAACCACACCGTGTGCCCAATCACGAGCGTATGGTCCAACTGACCGTCAAGGCGCTCACATCTGGCAACCGCATCGCGGGTGTGCTCGCGCAGATCAGCGAGCGCGAGCGCAAGGCGCTGTCCGCGCTTGTCCACAGCGGAGGCATCGCCCACGCAGAAGAGTTCCATCGCGAACTACACCTCTCGTTTAGTCAGCACACCAAAGATTGGCATCGCGCCATGCAATCGCTCGCGAATCGTGGGCTAATCTTCGCCAGCGCAGAGCAGGACGGCGCATTCTTCTACCTACTCCCGCCGCCCCTCTTGGACGCGCTGGTCGATGAGCTCGCCGAAGACCTTGGGCTGCCGATGTTCACGCACGACGACGTGACCGTGCTTGATGAGATGCCCTTTTGTCCACCCCTTGAGTTCTCGATCACCTCGCTCGCGGCATACATCGACCAGTCGAATCCTCGGTTCTCGCAGCGACAAGAGTTGTATCGTCAAGACAAAGAGACCATGGACCTGTTCTTTAAACAGGTCTGGGATGGCGACTCCGAACTCTTTCAGTTCCACCTCGACTTCCTGATGATGCACCGCATGGTTGAGCTTCGCGGCGAATACCTGTGTCTCAACAGCGACGTGATGGAGGAGTGGCTGCAGCTCGAGGCCGAAGATCAGCGTGACCTCCTGTTCCGAGCGCTCGACAAACGGTTCTCTCTCTCCGAGTGGGTGCTCTGGGCTATCCATGCCGCCACACAAGAGGATGCGACGGGTTGGGTCGCCGAGCGACCACTTGAGGCGCTGTACCGAAGGTGGAAACGTGGCGAAGATTGGCGCGCACGCTTCGACCGAAACAGCTTCACCGCGACCCGAACCAGCGAGCGTGAGAGCTTCTCTTTCGCACCGCTCGTCCGCGCAGGCATCCTCGACATGGGTCGCTGGGGCCAAGAAAAGTTCTACCGCCTCTCGGCGCGCGGTCGAAGCCTGCTCGAGCCCTCCAAAGACGAAGGCTTTCAGCAGTTCTACCTCACGCCTTCGTTTGAAATCATGGCGCCCGCGGGTATCGCCCCGATTCTGCTCTTCCGGATCGGCGAACTCGCCAACCTGGTCGGCTGCGATCGAGCGAACACCTACAAGATCACCGACACCAGCATCGAGCGAGCGCTCGAACGCGGTTGGCGACGAGACGATGTCCTGCAATTTCTTCGCGACAACAGTCAGATCGGCCTGCCAGAAAATGTCGAGCAGACCCTCAAGGGTTGGATCGGACATCGCGGCGACGTCGAGTTTCACGATCTAATGATGCTCACCGTACATCGGTCACAGATCCGGCGGTTTGAAAGCAACAAAAAGGTGAAGTCCTACTTGTTGCATCGCTTCGCGCCCGGGTTGTACGCCATCGATCGCTCCCGACGAGACGAAGTTCAAAGCGTCCTCGCCGACATCGGCTTCCACCCCTCGACGGAGACCCGTAACTATCCGGGGGATGCCGACCAAGTGGACGCGCGTCAAAACCTACACCGCCTGGTTCGCGACGCTCGCGAGACCATCACGGACCCCATGCATCTTGGCAAGCGTCTCGTCATTGGTGACAAACTGATGGTGGTCCCCGGCACCAAGTCGGCGCGCAAAGCCTCCGTCAAGCGAGATCTCCCTCCCAAAGTGACGGTGGAAGAGGTTCGGGTGCTGGCAGACCAAGCGCTATCCAAAGGCCTTGACCTTGAGATCGTGTACCGCACCAACACCGGCCAAACCCTTCACATCACGTTGCAGCCACAGCGCTTCGCCTTCAAGTCCGACGCGCCCGTGCTGGTGGGACTTGACCGTGACGAAGGCGCCGCAAGGACATATCTTTTGGACCGTATCGAACATATGCAGGTGATCACATGAGCAAAGCCGTCACAGAAATGGGATTTGAAGAGGCCATGACCGCTCTTGAGGAGCGCGTCAGAAAAATAGAATCTGGTGAGTTGCCTCTAGAAGAGACGCTCGCGCTGTACGAAGAGGGCGTCCAACTTGCCCAGCATTGCCACGACCAACTCGACGAAGCGGATCAGCGCGTCGCCGCCCTTACACCTAGTACATCGGGCGCCGAGGAGACTCCGCTGACCGACATTGACAACCTTTAGAGTGTAAGGTCTGATAGACGTGCTCGTTGTTTCTTACGGGATGTGGACATGCAACCCGAAACCAAAGATGCTAATCACATGGGATAGTATCGCCGTTCCATTGCTGGCGATTGATTACCAAACCGGAGGCGGAACTTGTTCGACAGTGTCGGCCGAGATCTAGATGAAAACGCGACCAAACGCAGCCTACTCTCGCTCGTAATCACGCTGGTGGGACTTGGTACTGGTATGGGCGGTTTTATC
>Ga0315320_10001527_pt1 | contig 19160 bp, 35 predicted proteins | sample M140m21515metaG_FD_203458 | JGI IMG/M metagenome (GOLD analysis project Ga0315320, IMG submission 203458) | Ammonia-oxidizing marine archaeal communities from Monterey Bay, California, United States - M1 40m 21515 | ecosystem: Environmental > Aquatic > Marine > Coastal | place: USA: California... | reverse complement strand
TATCCCTTACCCCACTTAAATTAGCTTTTTATGGGGTTAAGTTAGGTGTAGAACAAGCTATGTTAGCATGGGAAAAAAGTTTTTTAGGTGATGGCGACCCAAAACGGATAAAGGAACTAAGTGCAGCCATAAAAGATACAAAGGCCAATATAGATGAAGTAGCTACTGCTGCTGTGCAGGCTGGTAGTGATGTGATTAATAACTTTGGCGATGCTATTAGCGAAATAGGTGCTATAGGTGAAGTAGCAGTTAATGGATTAAGCGAAATAAGTATAGCGGCTAATTATGCTATGGCTGAAAGTAGTGTGGCTGCAGCAAATAGTGCAAAGCTTGCAGCTGCAGAAATACAAGGGTTAATAGAAAAATACGATAGGGAAGCAGAATTGCAAAGGCAAATAAGGGATGATGTAAGGCTTAGCATGGATGAAAGAATAGCAGCTAATGAAGAATTAGGGCGTATTTTAGACGAACAATCAGTAGCCATGTTAGCCCAAGCTGATATAAGAATACAAGCTGCCCAGCAAGAATTAGCACAAAACCAATCTAATATCGATATGCAGGTAGCTTTAAAAGAAGCTATAAATGAAAGGGCAGCAATAGAAGCACAAATTACTGGCTTTAAATCTGAGCAGCTGGTAAACCTTGCAGCACTAGAAGAAGAACAGGCAGCTTTAGACCAAGAAAAATTTGATAAACAAGTAGAAGAAGCTGACTTTTTACTTAATTTAGAACAAGAAAATTTATTAGCTAGTATAACAAACATACAAGAAAAAGCTTTAAAGGAAATTGAAATACAAAAAGCTAAGGATATTGCTTTGGTGCAGGGCTTTGAAAACAAAGAAAAAATAATAGCCCAAATAGAAAAAAAATACGATAAGAAAAAAGCTGATATAGAGAAAAAGGCCAGTGTAGCTAAGCAAAAAATGGATAAGCTTGAAATGAAAAACAAGCTGGACTTAGCAAAAGGCACCTTTGATAATTTAGCAAGTATATTAGGTGAAGAAAGTAAGGCAGGGAAAGCAGCTGCTGCTGCAGGTGCCACTGTGGCCGCCTTACAAGGTGCTACAAGTGCTTTCGCCAGTTTAGCCCCTATACCTTTTGTCGGACCTGTTTTAGGGGGTATAGCAGCCGCTGCAGCTTTAGTAAGTGGGTTTGCAAATGTAAAGGCTATTTATGCTACTAAAACCCCAGAGGGTGGGGGCGGTGGTGGTGGTGGTGGTGGCGGTAGTTCGGCTCCGCCAGCTGGTGGTGCACCAGATATACAAGAAGCAGCAGCTAGTGCAGCTGATGGGGATATTGGTGAATTAGCACCCCAAATGGTAGGCGGTGCTTTTGAACTAGGTGGGGGTGATGAGCCAGATGCAGCTAGGGCTTATGTCGTTACCGATGATATGACAGATAGCCAAGAACAGCTCGCTGGTATTAGGCGAAGAGCCAGCGTGTAAAAATGAAATAAAAACTAATTAAATACATTACTAATTATGCCATGTAAAAAATGTAAAGACGAAAAGTATAAATATGGGGAAACTGGTAGCTGCAAATATGCTACTAAGGAACAATGCGAAGAAGCAAACCCAAAAAACTACAGTAAAAAAGTAACTAAAATAACTGAACTTGTAATAAGTGATGATAATCAAGCTTTAAGTATTGATGCTATAAGCCTTGTTAGCCAGCCAGCGATAGAAGAAAATTTTGTGTTTTTTAATAAAAGCCTAAATAATTTAACTTTAGCAAAAGCAGATGAAGAAAAAAGGATGTTAATTTCTCCTGCCCTTATCCCAAATAAAAATATATTCAGATTTGATGCTGCTACAAATAAGGAATACTATGTATATTTTTCTAAAAAAACTGTGGAACAGGCCAGCATGATGTATCTCAAATATAACAACCATCACAAAGCAACTGCACAGCATGAAGAAAGGGTAGCAGGTGTGCTTACAGTGGAAAGCTGGATAAAAGAGGGGGAACAAGATAAAAGTAATTTATATGGCTATGATTTGCCTGTGGGCACTTGGTTCGTAAAAATGAAAATTGAAAATGACGAAATATGGAATAGGATTAAAGGTGGGGAACTTAAAGGATTAAGTATCGAAGGCTATTTTGTAGATAAGCTTGAAAAACTTAGTGCACCTGCTAAGCCAACTAATGAAGAATTACTAAAAGAATTACTTAATATAATAAAAGAAAATTAACATGAATTTGAATAAATTTACAATCGAATTAGGCAAGGTAAATGAAAGGGCTAATATTAACTTAGGGCATGTAGCTTTAAATGATTTAAAAACTTTGGATAGGTTACTTAAAGATGCTAAAGCTGCAGAAAACCAAATGAAAAAAAGCGGCAAGAAAAATACAGTTTTAGAAGATAAGGAATATGAAGCTGCAAATAAGGTAGATTTAGCTACTACTAGAATTAAGGATGAAGAAAAAAACTTAGATAAAGCAAAAAAGGAAGCAGCTAAGCGTATTGCAGCAGCGGAAAAAATTAAGGATGATGCCTTTTTAGATTTAATGAATGCAAAGGAAGATTTTGAAAATATGCGTAAAAAGCAAAATAAAATATTTGCTGATTATAAAACTGCTAACAATGCTTGGGGGCAAGATATGAAAGCGGCAGAAAATATAGCTGATAGATTAGATCAAAGTATTAAAAACTTTTTAGCTGCAGCAAAAGCTTTAGGCTTAGATGTTAAAAGTGAAGTGGGTAAATACCAAGCAGCTGCACAAAGTATATTTCAATACAATGCAAAAAACTTTACAAATAGGGATATATAGCAAAATCAAATAAAAAATAAATTATTACTTTATTAATTAACGGACACTATAAAATGGAAAAAACTATGGATATTAAAAAGCAAATACTTACAGCTTTAGGATTAGAAAAAACTAACCTAGAATGGCAAGCTAAATTAACTGATGGAACTATTGTAGTAAGCACAGCACCAGAATTGGAAGCAGGTGTAGATATAGCAATTTTAACAGAAGATGGAAGCACCATGCCACTTCCTGTAGGTGCTTATGAAACTGCTGATGGGGTAGGCTTTACAGTAGAAGAAGATGGAATAGTAGCAGAATTGCTAACCGAAGAAGAAATAGCACCAAGCGAAGCACCAGCTGAAGAAGAAGTAGTAGAAGCTGCCGAAGAAGCGGATGTAGCTGATTGGGCTGGCATGGAAAAAAGAATTAAAAACCTTGAAGATGCGGTGGCTGATTTAAAAGCTGAAACAGGCGATGACAGCAAGGAAGAAGAAGAAGTGGTGGAAGAAGTAGAGGCAAAGGAAGAAAAGCCAGCAGGTACGCCTAAAACCATTAAAAAGACAGAAGTAACAGAATTTTCTAAGCAAGATTTAATAAAAGAAAATGAAGCTTTAAAAGCTAAGCTTGATGAATTAGGCAAAACTGCAGCAGCTGATAAATTGAATTTGAATAAATTTAGCACAGCAAAACCTAAAGAAGCAATAAGTGCAGCTAAATATAAGAAACTAACTGCAAAAGAAAAATTTGCATACAATTTAAATAACTAATAATAAATAATAAAAAAGAAAAATTATGGCAAGCGAATTAGATGTAACATCGAATTTTACTGGAGACCATGCTGGGCGTTATATAGCAGCAGCTTTAAAAGGTGCAGTAAGTTTGGAATTTGTAGAATTAATGGAAAACATTAAATACAAAAGAAATATAACACAGGTTACTGGTGGAAAACATGGTGTAGAAAGTGGGCACTTAATAGGCGACAGAACATGTGATTGGACTTCAGCAGGGAAATTAGATTTAACTGATAAGGTATTAGAGCCAAAAAGGTTACAAGTTAATTATGAAATTTGTAAAAAGGACTTGATAAAAGACTGGCAAGCTTTACAAATGAAATCTGGGCAGTGGAATACTAATATGGGTGCTGATTTTTCAGCTTTCTTATTAAGCCATATTGCTGGGATAATTGGTGAAAGTACAGAAATTAATATGTGGAGTGGTGCAGGTGCTACAGGTGGGCAGTTTGAAGGCTTTTTAACAGCTGGAACTGGTGCTTTTGTAACTGATGCAGTAACACTAGCCCCAGCTATTACAGGTGGTGCTTATACAGCTGCAAATATTGTAGATGAATTAGCTGCTTTATTAGCTGCAGTGCCATCAGCAGTATATTCTAAAATTAATGAAGATTTATATATGTATATGGGCGTTAAGGCTTATAGATTATACATTAATGCTATTTCTAAATTAGGATATGTAAATGCTTATTCAATGAACGCTGATTATACACCATTTTTCGAGGGTGTGAAAATTGCAGTATGTGCTGGAATGCCAGATGATAATGCAGTGGTAGCACAAAAATCTAACCTGTTTTTCGGTACTGACCTTTTAAGTGATGAGACAGAAATTCGTGTTTTAGATATGGCTAATATTGATGGAAGCGATAATATCAGAATTGTAGCTAAGTATTCTGCAGGAGTACAAACTGGCTATGCTAAGGATATTACTTGGCAAAAGTAGTAGGGAATTAATAATATAGTAAAGCAGGGGCGAAAACCCCTGCAATACTTAACAAATAAAAATAAAATAATATGTCGACACCTTGTGATTTAACTAGAGGTAGGGGGCTTGGCGGCTGCCTAACTACTCAAGGCGGAGTAAAAAATGTTTACTTTGCCGATTTTGCTACTGCTACTACAAAAGCAACTTCATCTGAAATGGATACTTTTGATGGTGTAGCAAATGTGTACAAATATGCTATGAGGCGTGGTGCTGGTACTTATACGGAAACTATTAATGCAAGTGCAGATAATGGAACTGTATTTTATACGCCATCAACTACATTAAAATTAGCAAAATTAACCAAAGAAGACCAAAACGAATTAAAGCTTATAGCACAAAATACATTATTAGTATTTGTAGAATTAAACGAACAAAATGCTGCAGGGCATAATGTTATAATGTGTATCGGTACTGATACTGGTGCTAATTTAAGTGGTGGAACTAATACTGCAGGAGCAGCGATGGGTGATTTCAATGGTTATGAATGGACTTTTGATAGTAATCAATCTTACCCAGCATGGGTATTAGAAGACTACACTGCAGACCCATTTGACAATACAGGTTTCAATAGTGGTGCTGGTGTAACTGTAATAGGATAGTAGGTTTTATATATATGTTCTTTTAAAGGGGGTAGCTTATGGCTGCCCTTTTTTATTATAAAATAAATACTAATTTTTTCTATTACTTATTAAGGACTATGATAATAATAACACAAAACCAAGCAGACCCAACTATCTTAAACTGCAGGCCTGTACAGCGTACAAACCAAGTAGCAAAAGATAAGATAAATAGGGAAAAGCAATTATATTTAATTTTATTTAAGTGTGATATAACAGGCAGGGAAGCCTATGCTTACAGTAAAGACATAGCAGATTATGGGGATAAAAGAAGCAATTACCAGTATAGTGATATTGATATAAGCCAAGTAAATGCAGTAAATCAGCAAAATGTTTACTTATCTACAGTATGCTTTGAGCCTGCTGGCAGCTGGAGTTATATTATTTATGAAGTTAATTTCCCTAATGGCCATACTATTGACTTTTTAGGCTTTCCTTTTAATTTAGTAAGCAGTGGCTTTGCACCTATTAATAATCAAGGATATTATGATAGTATCCCAGAGCCAAGCCCAGATTTAAGTAATAGGGGTGTATTAGGCTTAGCTGTAGAACAAGGAAAGTTATTAGTGCAGGGCGGTGATAACATAACTTACGAACAGCATAACCAAAATAATGATAACTATATTTATACTCAATAATGGATAAAATTTTAAATGTCAGCTTAGAAACACAAACAGCACCCCAAGTAAGGGAAACTGTGGCAAAAGATTGGATAGAATATGGCACTGCTGATAATGTGAATTTATATCCCCAGTTCCTTATAGATTTATTTTATAACTCCAGCACCCATGCTGCCATAGTTAATGCAACCAGTGCCATGATAAGCGGTGAAGATATAATTTGTGAAGATGAAGAAAATACCGAAAGCTATTTAAAAGTAAAGCAATTTTTTGCTAATGTTAATGGCAAGGAAACAATGCATGAACTATTAAAAAAAGTAGCTTTTGATTTTAAGCTGCAGGGTGGTTTTGCCTTAAATGTAGTTTATACCCAAGATAGAACACAGATAGCTGAAATCTATCATATCCCAGTAGAACGCCTTAGAGCCGCTAAGCCTAATGCGATGGGGGTAGTTACCGAATACTTTATTTGTGCCGACTGGGCGGATACTAGGCGTAATGAGCCGCAAGCTGTGCCTGCCTTTAATCCTAATGATAGAACAAGCCCAAGCCAAATACTTTACACTGGCCGCTACAGCCCAGAAATGGATGTGTATTATGTGCCTGATTATGTCGGTGGATGTAACTGGGCTTTAATAGACCAGCATATCGCTGAATTTCATCTAAATAATATACAGAATGGCTTTGCTGGCAGTTACTTTATTTCATTTGTGAATGGAATTCCTACACAGGAAGAAAGATTTGAAATAGAAAAAAGCTTACAAAAGAAATTCACTGGCACTAATGCAAGTGGCCGCTTTGTATTAACTTTTTCAGAAGATGCAAGCAGGGTGCCCCAAATAACGCCTATAGCTATGACAAACGCTGATAAGCAATACTTGGCACTGCAGGAATTAATGACACAAAATATTCTAGTTTCCCATCGTGTGACTAGCCCTATGCTTATGGGGATAAAAAATGATACTGGACTTGGTAGTAATGCAGATGAATTAAATTCTGCCTTTGAAGTTTATCTAAATACTGTGATAAAGCCTTACCAAACTACTATACTAAACAGCCTGCACAAAATTTTAATGGTTAATGGCTTAGATGCTGATATTAGCTTTGTACAAAGTAAGCCAGTGACTACAAGGTTTACTATAGATGATATGCGTGCAGTTATGACACAGGAAGAAATTAGAGAGGAATTAGGGCTAGCCCCTTTAGTGCAGGAAGAAGTGGTAGATGAAGAAATAGATTATAATAGCCAAAAGCTTACACAGCAAACCATATTAGAAAAATGGCTTGAAAATAATGGTGAAATAATTGGTGAAGATAGCGAACTGGAATTAATAAGCGATACAAATGTAGGGGAAGAAGAAGATGGCTTTGAAGCAGCACTTAATGCAGTAGCTTATGAACAGCTTAACAAAAAGCAAAAGACAGAATTAGTTAGAACTACTGCACCTAATGGCAGGGTAGATAGTAAAAGTGTGCAAGATGGGGGCAGTAAGCAAAGCGATAATTTTGATGCACTATATAGGGTAAGGTATTATTATAACAGGGATAAAAGCCTTACCTATAAAACAGGCAGCAGCAGTAGGCTTTTTTGCAGGGCTATGATGGCAGCTGCAGATAGGGGCAAGGTGTATAGAATGGAAGAACTAGCACCTAAAGCTGATGGGGGTATTGCTACCAGCCTAAGCGAAATAGGTGCTAATAAAGGCTGGGGTAGAAAAGGCAGTACTACTAATTATAATATATTCAAATATAAAGGCGGTGGTAATTGCTTTCACAGGTTTTATAGAAAGATATACAAAACTAAAATAGGTATGAAAATGGGCTTAGATGATGCACAAATTATTAGTACTACAGAAGCTAGAAGTCAAGGTTTTAAGCCTGTAGCTAATCCCCAAGAAGTGCCAGTAGCACCAGCACAAATGAAAAATAAGGGTTTTGTAAGCCCAGATATGATTAAAAAATACGGATAAAAAATAATAGATTATGGCTGGATATGTGTTATTCATCAGTGAAAATAGGATAAAGGAAAGTACTGCAATTAATGGAAATGTAGATGTAGATTATTTACTCCCATATATAAAAATCGCACAAAAAAAATATATAGAAACTAAGCTAGGAACTAAGCTGTTTATTAAGCTGCAGGAACTTATTACTGATGGCGAAGTGGACGATGCAGGGAACGAATACTATAAAACTTTATTAAATGATTATATTTCGGATAGCTTGGTGCAGTGGGGTTTTTTTGAATGTATTCCCTTTTTACGCTACAAGGTGCAGAACGGAAATATTTACCAAAAAACTAGCGAAACTGGTGAAAAGCTAAGCAGGGAAGAAGCCCAAGATTTAAGGGAAGAAGTTAGGAATACTGCAGAATTTTATACTAATAGATTAATAGATTACCTATGTGCTAAAAATAGCCATTTCCCAGAATACTCACAAAATACTGGCTGTGATGAAATATGCCCAGATACGAACAGCTTTTACAATGGCATGAATTTAGAAACTACTTTACCTAAACAATCAAACCCTTATAAATTTAATGTCAACTAATAAAACTAATTACAAGCCAAAAGCTAAAAATGAGCTGGCTTTAAAAAAATATATTAAAAATGCCGATAAAAAACAGCCTTGCAGGCCTGCCAGAAGTAATAGGCCTAAATAGCATAACGCTAAGCGTAACAACTTTTACAAACATAGAATTGGCACTAAAAATTATACTTTTATTAGTATCTATAATTTATACTATCTCTAAATTATCGCACCATTATAATAGCAAAAATGGCAAAAAATAATACAGCTACATATAGCAAAAATGGTAAGAAAAAAAGGCGTGGAATACACTCAAAAAATGCATCAAAAGGGCAGAACGCTTACAAAAAACAATATAAAGGACAAGGCAGATGACAAACCTAGTAAAACTAAGAACTTTCTTTTCTCATACCAATATACTAGCCATAGTAGAAAGTGCCTTAAAACGCCTGACAATGGCTAAAACAGTTACTTCTGACTTATCGTTGAAACACTTTAAATTAGGTGAATTTGATAGCCCAGATTTAAAAGGAAGCGGCAAGAAAATGGATGCAATATTTTTGCAAAAATTAGATCAAGCAAGGGAAATAGCAGGCTGTAAATTTTCTATTAATTCTGGCTATAGAACTCAAAAATGGAATTTAAAAGTAGGGGGCAGATTTGGAAGCAGCCATAAGCTTGGGCTAGCTGCTGATATTGCTTTTAAGGGCAGCAGGGAAAGGTATTTAATACTTAATGCTTTAATGCAAGTCGGCATAAATAGAATAGGAATTGGCCGCACTTTCATACATGCTGACTTAGATTTGAAAAAGGATAATAATGTAATATGGACTTATAAATATTAAAAAATGGCAAAGAAAAAGAAAACAAAAAAGCAGCCGCTTACTTATTTTAGTGCTGAAAATTATATAAGCTTTAAATTAGTTAAGGGCAAGCATGTAATAGATTTAGGGGCACCAGCTTTAAAAGGAAAAAGCTTTGCAGTTTATATTAAATTAAAAAGCGAAACAACTAATTCCACTTGGAGTATAGATTTAGTAGCAAATGATTATAAGCAAACCAGAACTATACCAAACGAGGTAAGCACTAGCTGGCACCATGTGCCTAGCTGCAGTTTAGATATTACAGATACTAAGCTTATAATAAGTAATACAAGTAATGATAAGGAAATAACAGGTTTAGCAGAAATAAAAATTATTAATTAAAAATTAGAATTATGTTTAAGAAATGGATTTTAACACAAACTATTAAGAAAGCTTTAGGTAGTAGAAAATTTCTATATACTGTAGCAGGTATTATAGTGCAGCTTTTAAGCGATACTTGGGGGATAGACCCAGAAACTTCACAAAGCTTACTATATTCAGTAATTGCACTTGTTTTAGGACAAGGAATTGCAGATGCTAGAAAGAAGTAATAATAGATACAGGCTAAAGCCAGATGAAATAGATTTAATAGAAAAGCATAGGCTAAACAAAAAAAACGCTGTTTTAGTTATCGGTGATTTACATGAGCCATTCTGCTTGGATAAATATCTATTATTTTGCAAAGAAAAATATATTGAGTTTGGCTGCACCCATGTAATTTTTATAGGAGATATTATTGACAATCATTATTCTTCTTACCATGAAACGGATGCTGATGGTCTAGGGGGTGGCCAAGAATTGGAACTAGCTATTAGTAGGATTAGCAGGTGGTATGCTGCTTTTCCCAAAGCTGTAGTAATTCTAGGAAACCATGATAGATTAGTTATGCGGAAAGCCCAAACCAGTGCTATACCAAGCAAATGGATAAAAAGCTATAAGGAAGTGCTGGAAGTTCCTAACTGGCACTTTACTGATAGATACGAATTAGATGGGGTGCAGTATTTACATGGCGAGGGTGGAACAGCTAGAACAAAATGTAGGGCAGATATGCAGAACACAGTGCAAGGCCATCTACATACACAGGCCTACTGTGAACATTATGTCGGCCAGAAATTTAGGGTTTTTGGTATGCAGGTGGGATGTGGAATAAATTTTGATAGCTATTCATTTGCATACGCCAAGCGTGGCAAGAAACCAGCTATAGGCTGTGCTGTAGTGCTAAATGATGGCAAGCTGCCTATTAACCTATTAATGAAGCTAGGTGAATAATTTTATAGAAAGAAACCCAGCTTTCACCTTGTTTATATTTTACATGGTGCTTATCCTTATAGTGCTGCTAATAGCAGTATAATTCAATACTAACACTCTACACAGGCCTTAAAATGGCTTAAAACGCCTTAAAATGGCTTACAGGTTATATCCTTATTAACTCTTAAATTGTTAATAACTTACTACCATATAACTGTTAATTACTAATTTTTTTATATCTTTGTGCCGTTGTTAGTAGGTAAGTTAAAACTATAAACTATAAACCCGAAAACCTTAGCTATAAGAATAATAGCAGCCAGCTTAAAAATTACTTGGCGAGTGGCTTAAACTTAAATTATAGTAATTAACTAAAAACTAAGAATGATGAAAAAAACTAACAGCAAAACCCACTACAGGAAATTATTAATAGCTAGATACATGGAAACCCAGATTATGGTTTATGGTAGGTGTATAAGCTGGATGATTGGTAAACCTTTAAGCCACTGGGATTATGACAAATTAGCTAATTTATTAATAAGTGATTTAGAGGATACTGATTGGAATGCAGATGGCCTAAGTGCTACTGATAAAGCTGATATAAAAGACATGGCTTTCATGTGTAATTATAAAGTAGATAAGCAAATGCTTAAAGCCCTTACAAGCTAATAAAAGCTAAATTAAATGCCCTAGTACGAAAGTGCTGGGGTTTTTGTGGTAAGGGGCGATTTTGCCCTATACTAAAAACTAAAAAAATGACACAAAAAATGCAAACTTTTACTGAAAAATATGGCATCAGTATTTATGAAGAAACCCTAGAAGAACAGCCTTTGGACTTTGTTAATGAAGATACAGGCTTTGTAGTAAGTGCAAGGAAAGGGAAATCTAGCCATCATGGCTGGTTATCCTTAGAGCCTTTATATTTAGTAACATGGCTTTGCAAGCGTAATAACTTGCCAAGAACTGATTACTACAAAACTATGGAACAGGCTATTACTGCTTGCCAAAAGAAATATGATGCAGATATTAATTACTTTATATAATAGACATGGAAAAATTACTTAACACAAATACAAACTTTTATAAGGCAAGGCTTAGGAATTACCTACTAACTAGGATACAATCAGAAGTTAGCAGTAATAAGCAAAAGCTATTTTTAGTGCTTAATGCTTTTGATGTAGAATATAATAATGAAAACGCTAAGAAAAGAACGCCTAATTTGCAGGATAGATTGCAAGGGTGGCTAAACTGTGCACCCTATATAATTAATTTGCCTGTATATTATAAAGATATTATCGCTGACTGTGCATGGCTGCATAAAGTAAAAACTATGAGCGGTAGTATGCAGGTAACTATGTGCAATAACTACCATAGGCATATCGCTTTCCACTTGCTTAAATACGCTAAAGAACTAAATATTAACTTAACTAAACTATACTAAAAACATGGATAAAATTATTGAAGTACCTATTACTACTACTACTATTAAAACCTTTAATGGAACAGATTTGCCGCTTTACTTTAAGTGGGATGTAGACCATACAATATGGCTGTACAGGGTAAGAATTAAAAATGGCCGAACTGTGGCTGATTTACTGCAAAAAACTAATGATGGCATAGAATTAAGATATGTAACTTTAAGCAGTGCCTTTGCTACTGATAACATACCTGCAGCTGCTGATGATTGGAAAAATATGATGCATAACTTTATACAGGAAATGCAATGAATATAGATGAATTTAATAAGCAAATGGGCGACATGTTTGGTGACAGGCATGTTAGCCTAAAGCTTACCGATAGAATAGCAGTGCATGAAATGCCTGTTAGCAGCTTTATAGGCACCTATGCTAAGCTTTTGGGTATGCGGTTAAGCACTTACAGCTATAAGCAAAAAGAAGCCTTAAAACTAATATTAGGGGCTTGGTGGATTAATGGCGAACATAATTGTAAAATATGGCTTAATGATACTTGTAGCCAAAATGAAGCTAAGGAAATGGTGAATGATTTTGAAAAGCTATATGGGCGAATACAAATACCAAAGGAAAACCAAGAAAAGATAGCTATAGAAAAATTAAGCTACAAGGTGGCTTATTTAACAGCTTATGGGGTTTTGGGTAAGAGTAAGCTATTTACTAAGAAAGGCTTTTTAAATGCAGCAGACCAGCCTATTACAAAGGAATTAATAGATAACATAATTAAAACAGCACAAAACTATGGAAAGTAAATTTTTGACTGAACATTATGGCGAGCCTACAAGCCATAAATGGGTAAAGGAAATAGAAAGTGTGGGCTTTTACAGTGGTGAAATATGGCTTACATGCATAACAGTTAATGAACATACTGGCGACTGTGAAAAAGAAAATATAGTATTTGATAGCTTAGATGTATTAAAAAGCGGCCTTTGCAATAAAAAGGAATTAAAGGCTAGTGTAAGGAAAAAACTGGCTAAGCTATGACTAGTGAATGCTGTGGGGCTAAAATTTATATGGGAAGCGATATTTGTAGCGAATGTGGCGAACATACAGGCCAAGATAATAATAAATGGGATAAGCCGAAACCCAAAATAGTAGGCAAATTAAAAACATATATAAAAAATGGAGAAAAAAAGTAAATTAATTAATGTGCAGGCTAATGGTAATTGGAAAGAATTTTACAAGTTTGAATTAGAATTTGAAAATGGCGAAAGCGGCACCTTATACCGAAAAACAAATGAAGCAAAAGTTACTAAAGGGGAAGAATATACTTACACCTTAAATGATAAAGGCAGTATAAAATTAGTAAACCCTAACTATGCTGGTGGTAATGGTGCTGGTAATACTGGTGGTGGCTATAGTGATAATGATAAAATGCGAATGGCAAAAAGTGTAGCTATTAAATCTGCAGCTATATTGCACCAAAGTAGAACTACTAGCGAAAGTGATGTTATATCTACAGCGGATGTGTTTTATAACTATATAACAGGCACTGCACCTGCTAAATCAGCCCCAAGTAATGGAAGTGGAATGGGAATGGCTGATAAAACTGATTTACCATTTTAATATGAAACTAAAAAGGGTAAGCATAAGCGATACAAACTTAGTTACTAATATACTTAATAAGGCTGCTGAGGTGTTTGAAATACCTACAGCGGCCTTAAAGGGTGCCAGAAGACATGGAAATATCCAAAGGATAAGAATGGCTGTAAGTAATGTAGCTAGAGTAGAAAATAAAATACACTATACTACTATAGCAGGCGTTATTAATAGGGATAGAAGCAGTATTTATCACTATGAAAGGCAGCATGCAAGCTGGTATATAAGCTGGAAGCCTTACCAAAAGGCTTATGATGTACTGTGTAGGGCTATGGCAGAAAATGCTAAGCCTACTTTAAATAAGTGCCAAATTAAAAGGCTATTAAAAGAAGCAGGGATAACCAGCATAAAGACTGGCAAGTGCAAAATAATTATAGCCAGCGGTAATACTAGCCATACTATTAAAAGTAATTTATATGAATTTGCTAAAACTATTGAACAGTTAAAACCTATACTGGCTAATTTTGACCATAATTTAGATATAAAAATATGATAGAATTATTAAGCAGTACAGCATATTTGATAGTAAATAAAAACCTAAGTAAAAAAGTAGGCCTGCAAGCAGCTGCACTGTTAGCTGATTTAATAAGTAAGCAGGTTTACTTTAAAGGTGAAGAATACTTTTTTAATACCGAAGCTAATATTGAAAGGGATACTACTTTAAGCCCATACCAGCAAAGGGCTTGCATAGGCAAATTAAAGGCCTTAGGCTTAATAACAGTAAAAAGAAAGGGCATACCAGCCAAGCGTTATTTTAAAGTGCATGCAGTACAAGTTATGCAGTTTCTTAATAACAGTGAGCAAAAAAACTGCACTGCTATTAATAATAATAAAGTAATAAATAATAATAATAATATAACCATAAGGGAACAAAAGTTTTTAAATGCTGTTTCTTTATTAGATTATGATATTAATTTAAAAAAGGAATTTACTGATTATTGGACTGAAAAAAATGCAAGCGGCAAAAAAATGAAATGGGAACTGTGCCAAACTTGGGATACAAATTTAAGGCTTAAAACTTGGGCAAAGCGTGCTAAGCAGTGGGATAAGCCACTTAGCTTGAAAACTGCTAATAGTAAAATAGACACACAGTTAAATGAATATAATAAAGGAAAAGAATACTTATGAAAGCACTAGCAGACTGGGATAGGAAAGAACTGGCTGAAAAAATTTATGATTTGATAGCCAAAGCAACTATAGAACTAAGGCATAAAACCAGCGGCAAAGATATGGCGGTGCTGGCTAAAAGCTTTGCAGCAGATTTGCAGATAGAAAATAGCTTTAGGCGTTTATATTTGTGGGATGTAGAACAGGCCTTTAGGAATGGTGTTAGGCTGGATATAGAAAAGCAGTTTTTAAATATACCTACATTTTATAAATGGCTAAGGAAACAAAAGCTATTAATAGATGCAGATATTTATAAAGTAGAAACATTAAAACAACCAAAAGAACAGGCACCTTTATACAGGGATTTGCCTAAATTATTAACAACTAAAAACAAAAAAAAATGAATGATTTAATTATTGAGGATTGGGTATTAACTAAGGAATACATGCCAAAAAATGTATGGCACCATGATAAGGGAATAACTGGGGGTTACATACAAGATGATGAACAAGGCCAAAGGTGCTATAGGGTAGTAGGAACAGCTGCACAAATTAAGGCATGGGATAGCGAACAGAATTTGCCGATGGATGAAGTTTATAAATATGAGCCAATAGAAAAGGGCAGCTACTGGGATGGCATAGTATGTGGCGAAAGGGCGGATAGGCCTACAAGAAAAGAATACAATGATAAATATAAAGCTGATTTAGAAAGATACAGCAAAATGTATGCAGCTAATAATAACAAAATTTTAGTACTAAGAACAGCTTAATTATGAAAACAATACAAGGAAAAATAAAAGAACTATTAATCCAAAAAATTTACCTAAGGGATTGCGATAAAAAACTTTGCACCCATATATGGTACAGGGAACTATTAGCTAAGGGTATTGACCCAGCAGCACCTACTACTGACTTTTTTAGGCTGTATGCAGCTGGTAAGGTTACAAGCGATGCTACAGTGGCTAGGCTAAGGGCTAAGCTACAAGAACTGCACCCAGAACTTAGGGGGCAAAAGTATTTAGAAAGGCAAAATAAGCAAAGCAAAGTACAAAGCGATTTAGGCTATGGCAGCCAAGCCTAGTATAAGTAAGCTAAAGAAACAGCTAGACAAATGGTTTAGCCTGTTTATAAGGCTTAAAACAAGCGACAGCATGGGTTATAACTATTGCTATACTTGTAATAAAAAGGATTACTATAAATACTTGCAAAATGGACACTTTATTTCTAGGCGATATTTAGCTACTAGATTTGATGAAGAAAATTGTAAACCCCAGTGCCCTGCCTGTAATGTCTTTCGATATGGAGAGCAGTATATCTTTGGGCAAAAGCTTGGGCATGAAATAGCTGAAAAGCTGCAGCTTAAAAGCAAAACCACTATAAAGATAATGGCCTTTGAATACCAAGAAAAAATAAGTTATTATAAAAGTGCTGTTAATAAGTTATTAAAGGCAAAGTCAAATAATATGGAATTTTGATAACTTTGCTGGGTGTTAAAACCAATAAGCAGCATAAGCTATGAACATAAAATATTAATAGAAAAATACTGCAATACAGTAGCAGAAACTATTAAACTTATTACTGGCAGGAATACCAGCAAATTTAACGACTTTTTAGATGTAGTAAATATAATTATAGAACATCATAATGGTTACAAGCACCAAATGGATAGCGGTAATTTTTATGATTTTATGGCTATAATACCTACTAATCTAAGTATAGCAGTGCAGGGCTTTTGTGCTGGTTATGAAACCAAAAGCAATAGGGCTACTATTAGAGCCTATAGGTTAGTGCTGGTAAATTTAGCTTTTGATTTAGTGGCTGATTTAGAAACAATTAAGCTATATAATGATTGATATTTTTACATTAATAGCACAGCATGAAAACAAGTTTAGGCTATACGCCTACAAAATTACAAGGGATAAAAACGAAATAGATGAGGTGGTGCAGGAACTAATGCTGTACTATTTAACTATGAATAGAATAACACTAGACACCATATTTGAAAAAGATGGGATAAAAGGCGTTATAGGTTATGGGTGTATCGTAATTAAAAGAAGCTTAACAAGTAAAAAAAGCCAGTTTTATTATAAGATAAATAAATACTATGAAAAAATTAGCAGTTTAGAAAGCTGTAAAAGCAGTTATGATAGGGAAAGGATAAGGGAGTTTTTAGAACAAGCACCTGCAGAATATGAAACTGAAATACCTAAGCACCAGCTGCTGGAAAGTATAGAAAAGGAATTAGATAAAATGTACTGGTATGATAGGGATATTTTCCGCCTTTATTATTTTGATGGAAATACACTTGATAGCTTAGCTGCCAAAACCAAAATAAGCCGAAATAGTTTGTTTACTACTATCAGTAAGGTAAGGCTAAAATTAAAAGAAAACCTATGTTAAATAAATACTTAGCAAGTAAAAAGGTATATAAAGAAAGATTAGCTATATGTGCCAGCTGTGATGACTTTTTTAAGCCTACAGGCACCTGCACAAAATGTGGCTGCTTTATGCGTGTTAAGGCTAAAATTAGCAGCCTTAGCTGTCCGAAAAAGCTTTGGCTTAAAACCAGCAACCTTGATAAGCCAGACATAGTGCCCCAAGCTTTAATAGATGAGGTGGAATTAATATGGCCAGATATTAAAGATAAAAAAGCTAAAGACCATAAGGTAAAAGCAAGGCTAATAGAATTACATAATACAATTTACTTAACTAATTTTAATACAAATACAAACTGCAGCAGCTGTTTAGCATCAGTATTTAAAGGGCTGGAAGCAATTTATAAAACATACATAGAAAAATGATAGATTATTTACAGCACCTAAAAAGAAGCACCCAGTGTAAAAGTAATAGATGGATAGTTAAATTAAACGACAAGGGGCTTATTAAGGAAGTTAAGCTAATATTTAACCCTAAGGAGTATGTAACCCTTTCAAATGCAAGAAAATTGCTTAAACGCAAAGAATTAATAAATATACTAGAAAATGATAAAGCGAAGCGAAAAGCAGAATAGGTATTACTTTAAGTGCATAGTGCTGCTACTTGGTAATGAACTTGGATATCACAAATACGAAATGCATGAAATATTGAAGAATAAATTTGCACCAGCAAAAAGCAGGGAACTTAATATACAAGAATTTGATAATTACTGTGAAACTATACGCTGCTGGGCTATACAAGAGCTGGGGGTTAAGATACCCATGCCAAATGAATGCTAACAAATTACATTACTTACTAACAAAAATACAAAATGGAAATAGATATTAAAAAAATAGTGCCTAATGGCAGTAACCCAAGAAACATTAAGGATAATAAATTTAAGCAGCTAGTGCAAAGTGTTAAAGATTTCCCAGAAATGTTAGAACTAAGGCCAATAGTAGTAGATGAAAATATGGTAATACTGGGCGGCAATATGCGATACAAAGCTTGCATAGATGCAGGGCTAACTAAAGTGCATATAAAAAAAGCAGTAGGATTAACAGAGGAACAAAAGCAGGAATTTATAGTAAAAGATAATGTAGGTTTTGGGCAGTGGGAATGGGATATATTAGCTAATGAATGGGATAGTGTCAAGCTTGAAGAATGGGGGCTAGATGTTTGGGTTAATGAAGATGAAAAAGTGCAGCAGCATAATAAGCTAGAGGATAGCTTTGTGGTGCCGCCTTTTAGCATATTAGATACAAGGCAAGGCTATTGGAAAGATAGGAAAAAAGGGTGGCATGAATTAATAAATGACAAAGGGGAAAGCAGGGAAGGTAAGTTAAGTGAAAGCGAACTTATGGGCGATATTAATAATGGTGTAAGCATACTTGACCCAGTGCTTGCAGAAATAGCGAATAGATGGTTTGGCTTAGATAACTGCAATACATTTGATTGCTTTGCAGGGGATAGTGTTTTTGGGTATGTTAGCGATTACTTGGGTAATAAGTTTACTGGCATAGAACTTAGGCAGGAACAAGCGGACTTAAATAACCAAAGATTAAAAGGCAGTGCAAGTAAGTACATTTGTGATGATGGGCAAAATGTATTAAAGCATATTAAGCCTAATACACAGGACTTATTATTTAGCTGTCCGCCTTATTTTGATTTAGAAGTGTATAGCGAACTAGAAAATGATGCCAGTAACCAAAAGGAATATAAAAGCTTTTTAGGTATATTGGAAAAGGCTTTTACGGATAGCATAAAGTGCCTAAAGGATAACAGGTTTGCTTTTATAGTGGTGGGCGATTTAAGGAATAAGCAGGGCGGTTATTATAATTTCCCTAATGATGTAAAAAATATATTTATTAAAAATGGCATGCTATTGTATAATGAAATGATATTAGTAGAGCCACTGGGCACCTTACCCCAAAGGGTTAGGCGGTATATGCATAATAGAAAAGTAGGTAAGTGCCATCAAAATATATTAGTATTTTATAAAGGGGATAGCAAGCAGATAAAAAACATATACCCTAAACTAGATTTAGTAGTAGATGAAAGCTAAAATGCATAATTATAGCGACTGGGTAAGGGAAACAAACCCCAGCAAATTAAAGGCCTATTATACTAAGCTATTAACGGATAGCGGTTTTAATGTATT
>Ga0315320_10001525_pt1 | contig 19179 bp, 13 predicted proteins | sample M140m21515metaG_FD_203458 | JGI IMG/M metagenome (GOLD analysis project Ga0315320, IMG submission 203458) | Ammonia-oxidizing marine archaeal communities from Monterey Bay, California, United States - M1 40m 21515 | ecosystem: Environmental > Aquatic > Marine > Coastal | place: USA: California... | reverse complement strand
CGGAGAATGGCAAGGGCAGTCCATCGATGTACTCAAAGCATCGGGAGAGCGCGATATTCTGCACACATGGACCGGATCTGCACCCGGTGGGGAAAGCTTGGCGGCACTGTCCCTGCGGGCCACCGAGCTTCTCGTCACGATTCGGGTAGATGGGCCTGTTCTGTTGGTGGGACACGGTGGGTTGATACGGGCGCTATTGGGCCTACTCGATGACACCCCCTTGGAACAGATCGGCCAGCTCAACATTCCCAATGCCGTCCCGATCGAGCGCACCATTGCCGATGATCGATGGCATAAAATCCTCTCTGCACTGACGCGTTAGAGCATCGAATGTCACGATTGATTCTCGCAAGCGGCTCTCCGCGCCGACGCCAACTTCTGCATTTGGCCGGGTTTGATATTTCAGATGTAATTCCGCCGGATATTCCAGAAGAACGGTCGGCCACGGAAGCACCCCTCTCCTACGTCCGTCGACTTGCCCGTGAAAAGGCTGCCGCTGTATCGGGAGATTCGGCCTGGATTCTTGCAGCCGACACCATCGTGCACCGCAATGACGAGTTGTTCGAAAAACCAACCGATGACCACGATGCGACTCGTATGCTCCAGGGGCTTTCTGGCGATTGGCACAGGGTGACCACCGCATGGTGTTTACGGTGGAGTGGCCCCGGAAAAAGTCCAGCCAAGCGAACCCTCTTGCGTGGACATCGAACATCTCGCGTTCAATTTAGAGCCCTCACTGAAGTGGAAATCGCACGGTATGTGGCCACCGGTGAAGGCACCGACAAGGCCGGTGGATACGCCGTCCAGGGCGCCGGAGCGAGCCTGATAGAACGGGTCGTGGGCAGCACGACCAATGTGGTCGGGCTACCGTTGGGAGCCGTCATTCCGGCCCTACTATCCGTTGGATTATCTCGGGAGTCTCAATGACCATTGCCGAACGAATTCAGCGCGTCCACGCCGATGTTGCAGCGGCATGTCAGGCGGCCGGAAGAGACCCATCCGAAGTTCGGATTTTGGGCGCCTGCAAAACCAAACCGGTTGAACTCATTCGAGACGCTTTGGTTGCAGGCCAGACCCTGCTCGCAGAAAATCGTGCACAGGCTCTCCGAGACAAGGCGCCACTGCTCGCGGCCCACTCTCCTCCCCCCGAGTGGCACTTCATTGGCCGGCTTCAGAAGAACAAAATCAAATATGTTGTACCCTGGGCGCAGATCATTCACACCGTGGACTCGCTTGCCCTAGCACAAGCCATCTCAAGCCGTGCCCCAAACTCCATCGGAGTCTTGGTGCAGGTGAATACCGGAGAAGACGCCAACAAGGGCGGTGTTCATCCAGGCAATGCACTCGATGTGGCCAAAGAAATCGAGCGACTCGATAACCTTACGGTCCGTGGCTTTATGACCCTACCACCCATGACCGAAGACCCCGAGGACTGCGCACCCTACTTTGCGGAGGTGGCGGCCTTGGCCAAACACGGTCAAGCAGACGGGCTTCAGACCGACATCTTATCGATGGGCATGAGCCGCGACTACCGGGTCGCCATCCGCGAAGGAAGCACAATGGTTCGGATTGGTACCGCCATTTTTGGCGCCCGCGAATAAACGAACATTAGTCTCGTTCGAATACGACCGTTTGGTACTGCCAGTCCCACAGAAACTCCATGGTGAGATCCGTGCTGTCCTCTGAATGGAAGCCCTCGACCGTACCGTCGAATGTCCCCCACACGCCTGAGTCGACAAACAACTCACCCGAAATTGAACCATCGGAGTCCATGACGCCCATCGGGTAGAAGTAGGTCACTCCGGCTCCGTATCCGAGAGAGGACAGATCCCACTCGCATGCGCCTTCACCGTCCACCGCTCCATCGGGCTCTACCGTGACGTCCATTTCACCGTAGCACCAAGCCCCCCACACCTCTCCGTACATGACGAACGAACCCGAGTACGCGCCTGAATACGGCCACGAAGCCGCGTCATCGTCGCCACCATCATCGTCACCGCCGTCATCGCCGTCATCGCCGTCATCGCCGTCATCGCCGTCATCATCGCCGTCATCATCGCCGCCATCATCGTCACCGCCGTCATCGCCGTCGTCGCCGTCGTCGTCGCCGCCATCATCGTCACCGCCTTCATCGCCGTCATCGCCGTCATCGCCGTCGTCGTCATCGCCGTCGTCGTCATCGTCGTCATCGCCGTCGTCGTCATCGCCGTCGTCGCCGTCATCGGGAGGATCATCATCACCGGGACCATCATCGGATGGGCCACCGTCGTCATCCGAGGGATCATCATCGGATGGGCCACCGTCGTCATCCGAGGGGTCATCATCGGATGGACCACCGTCGTCATCCGAGGGGTCATCATCGGATGGACCACCGTCGTCATCCGAGGGGTCATCATCGGATGGGCCACCGTCGTCATCCGAGGGGTCATCATCGGATGGGCCACCGTCGTCATCTGAAGAACCATCTGCATCTTGATCATCGGCGTCTGCATCGTCAATGGAATCCGCCGTATCTTCTGCTGGAGCGTCAAACCCTGAACCATCCATGAACGACTCAAGATCTCCTTCCACCTTTGGAGCATCTGGACAACCAAGAAGAAAAATAGCCAGAATCGATCGACGCACACGGCCTCCTGAAAGCAAATCGTTGATACTGATGTACACCGAAGACCCCGGCAGTCGCACCCAAAATCGAAATCAACACATGGCTTTTACGAGTTCCTTGGATGGTGGGACCTGGCCGGAATAGGAAGGACACACATCGGAGGACAACACCCATGTCTCTACCCATCGTCGAATGCGTTCCCAACTTTTCTGAAGGCCGAGACCAGGCCGTCATCGCGGCGATTGCCGAGTCCATCCGCAGTGTGGATGGGGTTTCATTGTTGGATGTCGATCCAGGGGCTGCGACCAACCGTACTGTCATGACCATGGTGGGTGCTCCCGAAAACGTGGTGGAAGCCGCATTCCAAGCCATCGCGACCGCCGCTCAACTCATCGATATGAGCCAACATTCCGGAGCCCACCCTCGAATGGGAGCCACCGATGTGTGTCCTTTTGTTCCAGTCTCCGGCATCGATATGGATGGCTGTGCCGCCCTCGCGCGCGCACTCGGAGAACGTGTCGGATCTGAACTCGGTATTCCCATCTACTTGTACGAACATGCAGCAAGCCGCCCCGAACGTCAAAACCTCGCAGAGGTCCGGGCCGGCGAGTACGAAGGCTTGGCCAGTCGTGCCGGAGACGCACACTGGGCACCCGACTTCGGACCCAATGCCTTCCATGCCAAGTCCGGTGCCACCGCCATCGGTGCACGCCCATTTTTGATTGCCTACAACATCAACCTCAACACCCGAAATACCAAGAAAGCAATGAAGATTGCTGCGTTGGTTCGAGAGAAAGGTATCATTCGCCGAGACAAAGGCGAGATTGTCCGAGATGCCGAAGGCGCTGCAGTCCGAGATCCGGGATTGTTCAAGTGCGTCAAAGGCATCGGGTGGTACATCGAAGAATATGGCCGCTGCCAGGTATCGCTCAACCTCACCAACTTTGAGGTGAGCCCCATGCACGAGGTGCTCGAAGCCACGCGCCAGGTGGCCCTCGAAGAAGGCGTCATCGTGACCGGCTCAGAGCTTGTGGGATTGGTTCCGCTCAAAGCCATGCTGTGGGCAGGCCGTCACTATTTGGAAAAGGAAAACGGTAACCCGGGGGTTTCCCAGGCAGAGCTTGTGGACACAGCCATCCACTCTATGGGACTACGCGATGTCGGTGACTTCGACCCCACTTCGCGCGTTGTCGAGTATGCAATCGGTGGGGATGGTCCCCTCGTATCCATGACTGGACGGCAGTTCATCGACACCCTTGGGTCGAATGCACCCGCTCCAGGTGGTGGCTCTGTGGCCTCATTGTGCGGGGCCATGTCGACAGCACTTTCGGCCATGGTTGGCAGCTTGACCCACGGCAAGAAGGGCTATGAAGAGCAGTTCTCAAGCCAGGTTGACAATGCCGTCCACGCTCAAGAGCTCAAGGATGCGTTTCTCGACGATATCGATAATGACACCCACGCCTTCAATGCCATCATGGATGCCATGAAGCTGCCGAAGAAAACCGATAAAGACAACGCTGCCCGACAGCATGCGATGACCGAGGCCACACGTCTCGCCATCAATGTTCCACTCCGGGTCCTTGAGCGCTCCGTCCATGCCATCGCGTGTGCTGAGGTGGCTGCAAAGGGAAATAAGAATGCCCGCTCAGATGCCGGCGTGGCTGCGCTCACGGCACAAGCGTCCGCAGAAGGGGCTTTTTACAATGTGCTGATCAACCTCGATGGGTTCGCGGACACCGCGTACGCCACCGAAGCGACCGCGCGTGCTGAGGCCGCACTTGCCGAAGTCACCACGCGGGTCACCGCACTCACACAGACCATCCGTGAGCAACTTCGCTAAGGGTTCATCACTCGCTTGGCGGCACGCTGTAGACCCGGGTGATCCCCTTCCGTCAATCGCTGAATCTCGACCATGGACTTCGCTCGCTCGGGGTCGATCTTGCCCAGCGCACGAACCACAGCCACCCGGACATCCGCACTTGGGTCCGCAAGCAGAACGGATACCGGAGTGAAGGCTTCCTGAACCGCATGCCAACCGAGTGTCCGGGCTGAAAGCATCCGCACATTCAAGTCTGCATCCTGTAGACCATCTACCAGACGCGGGGTAAGCGCCCCAATGTCGGCCTGATATCCCGCCAAGCGCACGGCCTCCGCGCGGACTTCAGCCACGTCATCCTGCATCGCTCGGCCCAATACGGCGACTGAATCCGCATCTTTTACTCTCTTATACCCATGCAGCAAGGCCACACGGACCACCGCGGTTTGTTCAGCAATAATGGTCCATGGAAAACGGTGTTCTTCATCGAGTGCATAGGCCAAGGCCACCCGTACATCGGGGGTGTCTTTTCCATCGAGTAGCCTGTCCTGAATGAGGATCTGCGCTTCGGGAGTCGTGAGGTCACGACCCGGAAAAAACCACTGATCCGCCCGATTCTTGAGCGGCAGCATCTCGTCCACTCGAACCGCCACTTCAGGATGATCCGCCCGAACCTGGTCCGCCACACGGTCGATATCGTTGGCCAATTCCGACGCCATACTCAAGGTTGAGGCCGCCATAATGATCGCAGTAAGACTCATCATTCATCACCTCCAAAAAGATGTGCAGCATCTTCCCACCACGTTCGGGGGGCTTCTCGCTTGACGTTTGAACCACAGTGAACTTCACCCAACCCCATATGGTAGACATCCCAGTCATCGAGAAAGACAAGCTTTAGGTCTTCGGGAAAGATGTCTCTCACATACTGAATCACGGGGTCCGAATCTTGATCGTCTACATTCTCTCGCATGAACGGGTCGGCCAAAAAGATCACCGGTTCACCATCTGATTCTGAGACGATCAAGTTCGCCATTCCTGGAATCAAGGCCGCAACGTAGCCTCCACACCCCTGCGGCTCCTCAAACAAAGAGGGCATATAAATAATGTCCTCTTCATCGAGCCCCAGTTCTCGTACAAAGCGCTCTTTCTCTGCGTCTAAAATTTCTTGAAGTTCTTCATTGAGGTTTCGAAGACCTCGATCCCCAGTGATCTCTCCTACATCATCAATGCTGTGCCCACTCCAACCCCCAGGGGAATACCGAGGCAACTCCATATTCTCGTCCAGAGAGTCCAATAGGTCCCAAGCGGATCGGGTGTCGGCAATGATGAAGCGAAACCCTTTCGGTGCTGTGGGGTCAGGAATGGTCGATGTGAACTCGTCGATATGACCCACGCATAGCCACGTTGAGTCGGCCATAAACGGCTTCTGAATGATCATATCATCCAGTGCGTCCATCGTTGCCTCATGCGGCATATAGCCCGAAACGCCACCGTAATAGATGCGCCCATAGGGGTAGTCCACACCATCCACCGTGACCGGGGGAGAGACCTCTAGGTTTCCACCGTAGTCCAAGGAATTGGCGGTGACCCGACCCCAGTTCACCATCACCCAGTCCGGGCCAAGGTACTCATCTTCTGGGAAATCATCGAGCCCCTCACCGGGAGCGCCTTGTCCATTGCGGTGCGTATCAAACACCACATCCAGGTGCGCATCAGGAGAAGTGGCATAGCCAAACTCAAATTCGTCCTGAACCCACGGGTCAAAATTATAGCGACTTCCTGGAATCGCCAAAAAACTCTCTCCCAACTCATCTTCGTAGCCAGAAATAAAATCTGTGTTGTCCCAGCCATCTCCACCACTGATGGCGAGCGCCATCGTTTCTTCTGCTCGCTGCAGGTGATGATTGAGCATGAGTGGCGCGGCCGTGAGAATGACATCAAAGGAGTCATCCCGCTCAAGATCCGTGACCGTGAGTCTGGCCTCGATCATGAACTCACTGAACTCGAAGCGAAAGTTGACATCACCGCTCACCTCGGCGGTGTTGTTGATCTCGTCGAGCACAACTTCGCCATCGGTATAGACCCGAACGCCCGCACCATTCAAGGTCAACTCTACAGTCCGGCCATAGGTGGTCATGGCGCCCAGCGCATAGTCATTTTCACCGTCGGCTGTTCCCTCCTGAACCCAGTCCATCTCGCCGTTCCGGTCATCATCATCCATATTGGGGACGCCAACGAGTCCGGGCGCAACACCCACGTCGGTATATGCAGAAAAGATGGGCCCTCTGCTGGTATCCAACACAACGGAGTCTCCCGGATCGGGAATTCCTGGGCCATACCATTTGCCTTCGACCTCATCTTTTTCCGCACAGCCACCCACACAGATGGTGGCCACCATCACGCTCAAGCCAAAACGTCTCACAGAGACCTCCCGTTCGACTCTATGGTGGCGGGAAGCATCTACAATGTAAAGGTGAGATGTGGTCCCTGACGAGATTCACACGTCTTCAGCTCAGTTGATCAACTTCTTTAAATTGCCTTCTACATTCGTAGAGAAGTGAGACTTACAGCTCGCTGAACACAAATTCAAGGTGTATCCATCGACCGAAACCGTATGGGCCGCATCCCCGTCCATAGCGAGTGCACACCCGGCACACTTGGTGGCCACTTTGTCTTCTATGCCATCCGCAGCGTCGGCCAACTTCAGGACCTCCACGAGCGCCGGATTGGGTCCTTCGGGTACCGCCGCCTCGACTGGAGCCTTGGAGGTCTGCCCTTCAACTGCAGCAGGAGCGGCGTCGGTACCGCCACACGCCATTACGAGAGCAAAAAGAACGATCATGAGATTCTCCTATTGTATTTGTGGCACTGGATGGTCGGCAGATGAGGGCACCGCCACGCCCGCAGCACGTGCAGCCTCTACCCGCCTGAGCGCGGCCGCACCATGAAGAATCGCGTGGGCAATCGCCACAACACTGCGGGCATCCAATGACTCCAGCCACGTCCCATTCACCCAATCGTTGAATGAACCCATCGAGGGTCCGCACCAGATCTGGAAGTCGCGCTTGCGATCCTTCTCTCCCATCCGGGCCCACCGACTGGTCATGCCCAGATACCAGCGAAAGGTCAGCGCCATCTTGTGACGGCCATCCTTCTCTGCGCGTTCAACTTCCGACGGATCACGACCCGCCCAATACTCACGGGTGCCTTCCCACACATCTTCAAAGGTTCGCTTAAAGATCGTCTTCTCAATCTTTGCGCGATCCTTGGCAGGTATTTCCTCCATCGAGCCATATCGCTTGTACAGATCGTACAGACGACCCGCGCGCTGCGCATACATGGAGCCTCGACTCAGCACTTGAACATGGGCACCGATTTCAAACATGTCGGGAGCGGGCCCAGTGGCGACATCTGCCATACCAGCGGCCGCAACCATCTGCTTCACCAGTTCGCTCGTGCCCGCTTCTTTCGAGGCTTGATTGATGGAGCCCGTCAGCAAATAGTCGGCACCCATCGCCAACGCTCCGTAGGCGGACGCAGGATCACCAATACCACCGGCGGCACCCACTCGAAGTTGAATCCCGCGTTCTGCGTATCCCTCTTCCGCCATCACCCTGTCCCGCAAGCGTTGAAGGGTGGGCAGTAAAACAACGAGTGGTCGCCTGTCTGTATGCCCCCCAGAGTCTCCTTCGGCGGTGATGTCTTCGGCCATCGGAACCTGAGCGGCAAGCGCAGCTTGATCCGCGGTGATCCATCCTTCTTCGACACATTTCTCCACCAGGGCCTTGGGGGCCGGGCGCATAAATGGCTCGGCGACCTCGGATCGGCTCACCTTTGCAAAGACTTGATTGGGACAAATAATCCGCCCAGCCTGATCCGTATGAATGCCGTGGAGTCGGTAGCGAACGATGGCCGGAGTCAGGGTCATAAATGCGCTTGCACTCACATACCGACAGTCGTGACGTAAATACATCTCAACCGTCCCCTGTTCGACTTTGGGTTCGATTGGGTTGTGCAACAGATTGAAACCCGCAGGCCGGTCACCCAAGGCCGATTTAATCCGAGCGACTTCTTTTTCGACCACCTCGAGAGGGAGACCACCCGCACCAAAGAAACCAAGGAGGTTTGACTCGCCCATGGCGATCACCATGTCCGCCGAAGCAATCCCACCGGCCATTGCACCCGCAACGTAGGAAGCCCGTACGCCGTGTGTTTTCTGGAAGCTCGGTGCACCCAAATCGTTCAACTCAATTGCAGGCACCACAGCCAGAAGCGGCTCACCTGAACCAAACTGTCCCGCTCGATAAACGCCGCTCGCTGAGACAAACAACGGCGTATCTACCGTGTGCAAAGCAGCAGATAAATCGGTGACCTTACTATCGGGATCGGGCTGAAACAATGGCTGTGTACTGCTGGCCACCGTGGTGGTCGCAGCCACAGGAGCGGCTGCGGCCGTGGCCAAGACAGCGGGGCGGCTAGCGACCGATGGTGTGGGAATGCGATCCTCGTAGGTTGGTCCATCCGTCCACGCCGCACGGACCCGTGCATTCGCACCCTCATGAACCAGAGAGAGGCGAACCCCTACGTCCTCAAGTTCAACGGTATCGCCCACAGACATTGCTGCGACCAAAGAGGAGACCCCTCGGCTTTCCACGGCAGAGACCAAGCCTCCACCTGGACCGGCAGCCTCAGTCGATTGCCCGTTTTGTTGCACCCACGTTCCACGGGTGGCACCAAACGTATTCACCATTTGCTCAATATTGACCATGGGTAGAACCTCCCAAATCACGGAGGCTGCTAACCGAACTGACGGCTTGGCGGGAGGAAAACTCGCACCTCGGCTGCGCACAAGCCACAAGTGGTTATGGGATACACCCCCCCTCCCCTCCCCCCTACTTTCTCCCTCCTCATCCACGGACCCGAATGACCCCGGATCAGAGCGGCATCGAAGCCATTGCGTTGCATGAAGCAACCCGCCATCGCTACCTCAATTACGCCATGAGTGTCATCACTTCGCGGGCCCTTCCCGACGTACGTGATGGTCTCAAGCCCGTGCAGCGACGCATTCTCTATGCGATGTACAACAACCTTCGGCTTCTGCCCGATGGACGGTACCGCAAGAGTGCTGCCGTTGTCGGTGAAGTGATGGCCAAATACCATCCCCATGGCGATTCATCGATTTACGATGCCATGGTGCGAATGGCCCAGTCTTTCTCCATGAGACACCAGCTTGTCGATGGGCAAGGAAACTTTGGTTCCATGGACGGCGATGGCGCTGCAGCCATGCGGTATACCGAATGTAAACTCCGGCCACTCGCCGTGGAGTTGCTCGACGAAATCAAAAAGCGCACCGTCGACTTTCGGCCGAACTACGACGGACAGATCGTCGAGCCCATCGTTTTGCCTGCGCAATTCCCTCAACTGCTCGTCAATGGCTGCGAAGGAATTGCGGTCGGAATGGCCACACGGATTCCACCCCACAATCTCCGCGCCGTTATCGATGCATGTCTGCTTCTCATTGAAGATCCAGATGTGTCGATCAAGCGCCTCGCAAAGAAGATCAAGGCTCCCGACTTCCCCACCGGTGGAATCATTCTCAACGAGCCATCTGAGCTTCAGCAGATTTATGAAACAGGCTCCGGCTCGGTCCGCCTTCAGGGCACATGGACCACCGAGAAACACGGGCGCAAAAACTACGTGATCGTGACGTCGGTACCCTATGGGGTCAACAAGGCCACTCTGTTGGAGAAGATCGGCGGCCTCATCGCAGAGCGAAAGGTTCCCCAGCTCTCTGATGTGCGCGATGAGTCCACAGACGAGGTCCGGGTTGTTCTGGAACTCCGCAAGGCCACAGATGCGCCCGCCGCCATGGCTTTCCTGTTCAAGCACACGCCGCTTCAGATCAACTACCACGCCAACCTCACCTGTCTCGTTCCAGTAGAGGGCTCTGATGTCCCGCAACCAGAGCGTGTAAACATCCGCAAGATGCTGTGGTCATGGCTGCTGTTCCGGCACCAGACCGTTCGCCGGCGCTTTGAATATGAATTGGAGAAGCTCCGGGAACGAATCCACATTCTCGAAGGCTTTGAAATCGTCTTTGATGCCATCGATGAGGCCATTCGCATCATCCGAGGTTCAGAAGGCAAGCGCGATGCTGCCGAACAGCTGATGGGGCGGTTCGCTCTCGACGACATTCAAACCGAAGCCATCCTTGAACTCAAGCTCTACAAACTCGCCAAGCTCGAGATTCTCGCGATCCGCGAAGAGCTCGATGAAAAGCGCACGGAAGCCGCACGCATCGAGGCCATCCTGGCATCCGATGAAGAACTGTGGTCCATCGTAAGCCAAGAGTTGGGAGAGATTCGCAAGCTCTACGGAGAGTCGCGTCGTACCGACATCGGTGGAGAAGAAATCGAGCCTGCCACCTTCTCAGAGGCCGACTACATTGTGTCTGAGAAGACCTATGTGATCGTCACCCGGGACGGATGGATCAAACGACAACAGAGCTTCACGGACATTGAGAAAATCCGGATTCGCGAAGGCGATGAAATCGGCTGGATTGGTCGGGCCATCACCAAGAGCACCATCACCTTCTTTGGTGATCATGGCTCAGCCTACGTTCTGCGGATCGACGACCTTCCCTCCACCACGGGATACGGAGAACCCGTCCAACGTCACTTCAAGTTTGATGATGGAGAACGGGTGGTGGGTGTCGTGATCAACGATGAACGCTCTCTGCCCACGGTTCCCGACAATCTGCCAAATGTAGAGACCCTGGAGGAAGGTGATGAGCCTGAACTACCTCCACCACACTGTATTGCTGTGACCGCCAAGGGCCGCTGTATTCGATTCGCCCTCGCATCTCACAGCGAGGTATCCACCAAGAATGGACGACGGTTCATGCGACCGAACGGGTCCGATGATGCCATCATTGCCGTCTACGTCACCGATACAACCGAACAGATGAGCATTGCCTCCGAGGCTGGGCGTGCACTTACCTTCCCGGTGAGCGAAGCCAAGTTTATTCGTGGAGCGGGCAAGGGTGTCATCGCCATCAAGCTGCGGGACGAAGACCGCGTCCTGGCCTTTGAGTTGACCCGACACAAGTTTGAAGGTGCGGTGGTCAAAACACCCCAAGGCCGAGAAGAGACCGTGCGGCCAAGCAAGTTCGCCGGCAAGCGCGCTGCGCGCGGATCGGTGGTCATAAAACGTGGCCGATTTGTCGACTGGGCCCAACAAACCATCCGGTATGACTTGAGCAGCACCATCACCGATGATGAAGATGCGCCCGACGATGACAGCGAACCAAGCGGCGGTGACGACTCCGGATCATCTGGCGGAAGTGGGCCTGCAAACCAGGATAGTCCCGTTCAGCAAGGTCTACCGTTGCCCATGGGGCCCGGAGGTGATGCATGATGGATCCCACTCCTCCCAACGTCTCCCCGGCACCCAAAAGCAAGAAGGCTTCAGTGAGCCAATCCTACACCGCACGTGACATCACAGTCCTTGAGGGGCTCGAGCCCGTCCGCAAACGTCCTGGTATGTACATCGGTGGTACGGGTGCACCGGGCTTGCATCACTTGGTGTGGGAAATTGTCGACAACGCCGTCGACGAAGTCATCAATGGCCATGCGTCAACGATACAAGTAGCGCTACACCGTGATGGCCGTACGGTGACAGTGTCCGACAACGGACGGGGTATTCCCGTCGACATGCATCCCCAGCATGGCAAATCCGCGCTGGAGTTGATTCTCACTACGCTTCACGCAGGTGGAAAGTTCGATCAGAACAACTACATCACCTCGGGTGGCTTGCACGGTGTGGGGTCTTCTGTGGTGAATGCACTGAGCTCGGAGATGATTGCGACCATCACTCGAGGCGGCTCCAAACACCAACAAATCTACCGACGCGGCAAGCCCAAAGGGCCTGTCGAACGCATTGGTGAGTCTCGCGGCTCCGGTACATCGATTCGGTTTACGCCCGACACAGAGATCTTTGGGGATCTGGTTCTCGACCCCACCTTGATCCTGGAACACCTCGAAGTCAGCGCCTACCTGAACAAGGGCATGAAGGTCATCTTCAAGGATGACACAACAGGCAAGCGGCACGAAGTTCAGCATGACGGCGGTGTACTGGACTTTCTTGAGCACACAATCCAGGGACGGGGGAATCAAAAGACCACCGATCAAGTCCTTCAGATTGAGCGCACCAAGAGTCCACGACTCGAAATCGCCATGACCTGGACAGATGCTCCAAGGGAATACTTCAAGAGCTTTGTGAATGGGATTCCCACCCGTGATGGTGGAACCCACGAGCAAGGCCTCAAGGATGCGGTGGTCAAGGCCATCCGCAACTACATCGAGACCCACGACATTTCGATCCCACGGGGGCTTTCGATTTCTGCAGATGACATTCGAGAGGGTGTGACTGCAATCTGCTCCTGCTTCTTGATGGAGCCCCAATTTCAAGGGCAAACCAAAGACAAGCTCAACAATCCGGAAGTTCGTGCCCAAATTGATGGCGCGGTCCGACCGATTTTAGAGCAATGGCTGCACACCAACAAGAGTTCGGCCGATGCCATTCTGATGCGGATTGTCATGTCCGCCAAAGCACGCCAAGCTTCTCGTGCTGCGAATGACCAGGTCCGTCGAAAGTCAGCGACCACACGGAGACTCAACCTTCCAGGAAAGCTGGCCGACTGTTCCAACTCAAATCCCGGTGACTGTGAACTGTTCATCGTAGAGGGAGACAGTGCTGGAGGCTCCGCCAAACAAGGCCGGGATCGGCTTACCCAAGCAATTTTGCCTCTCCGCGGAAAAGTGCTCAACGCCGAACAAGCGGCCCTAAAGAAAGTGCTCGCCAACAATGAACTCTCGGACATTGTTCGGGCGCTCGGTTGCGGGCTGGGAAGCGATTTCAATGCGTCGCGTCTGCGCTACCACAAGGTCATCCTCCTTATGGATGCAGACTCTGACGGACACCACATTGCGACCCTACTGCTGACCTTTGTGTACCGCTATCTCCGTCCCCTGATCGATGGTGGCTACGTCTACTTGGCCCAGCCCCCTCTCTACAAGATCGAGGCTGGAGGACAGACTCACTGGGCTTCAGATGACGATGAAAAAGACGCCATCTTGGGCAAACTTCCAGCACGGTACAAGGTCGAAATCAGCCGATTCAAGGGGCTGGGTGAAATGATGCCTAAAACCCTGTATGAGACCACACTGGCACCCGACAAGCGCCGGCTCCTGCGTGTCACCATTCCCGATGGGGCCAAACTCGAAACAGAGCAGGTGATCACAGACCTTATGGGCAAGGACCCCCAGACGCGATTCCGAGAGATCGTGAGTTGGATGGACCTGGTCGAAGAGCTCGACGTCTGATGCCGGCAGCTGTGCGGGCCAAGCTCCACTGGCTGGTTCCGCTCGTCGCGGCATGGCTCTGGTTCTGCTCTGTAGCCAACCGTTCGGCTGAGCAGGTCCTCGGTCTCGACAATGTAGAGAACTATGGGCTTGCCGTATTTTGCCAGCTGTTTTGGGGATGGGCAGAGCTTGGTGAATGGATGCAGACCATTCACTTTGGCTACGTGGATTCATGGATGTGGTCCGGCCATCGGGTGGGCTGGCTTCCGTTTGTTGGGTGGCTGTATGGACTGAATCCAGACCCTGTTTGGCTCACACGCATACAGGTCGCAGTAGTCTCACTGGGCGCATTTCCTGCATGGGGAATGGGGCGCGATGAAATCGATGAACGCCACGGTGGATACGTCGGTCTTCTCTTGTACCTGGGCTTCCCTCCCCTGACAGCACTGGCCCTTCAAGACTACCAGGACCTCGTCCTCTGTATTCCGTTCTTGTTGGGCGCAATCTGGCAATGTCGTCGAGGATCGACAACAGGGTTCATTCTGTTCGCACTCGCTGCGTGTATGTGTCGTGAAGAGCTTGTTCCTATGGTTGCCCTCATCGGATTGATGCATCCAGGTTCGTGGAGACAACGCTTGCCTTGGGTCATCCGAGCCGCTGTAGTTGCGGGCACGTACGCCGCACTCATTGCCTGGATTGGCCGAGACTTCAGCGGCTACGACAACCCCATGCTGTCTCACTCGGGCGACATGGTCGTGCAGTGGCCACCCGTCTGGACCCGCAGCATGGACGATGTACATAACTTTTATCTGGCCTTTTTGAAGCCTGTACACTTCCTTGCCTTCCTCAGTCCACTGACCGCCTTGCCAGGGCTCGGCGCCCTCTTCTTCCATCTGACAGCGCCTGCGCACGGCGGTGTAGACACGACCTGGACTGGACATATTCACCATATGGCGCCCGTGGTTGGCTTTGTGACCGCGGCCACCATCGAGAGCACGGGACGCCTGGTACGCTGGAGCAGTCGTTTGGGACGAGCTCGCCGCCCGGTATTGGCACTCGGAGGACTCAGCGGCCTGGCAGTGACGCTCATTCTGGCCACACCTTGGGTGAACTACCTCGGCCTTCAATTCTCAATGACGATTGAGCGCCCGGACAACATTGCCCCAGAATGGGCTCTCGTGGATGACCTGCCTGCCGATGCTTCTGTTGCAACCGACTCAAAAATGTCGCTGATGATCGCCAATCGTCGCCATGCATACACCTACGATGAGAGCTTGCCCGATAAACGCCCTGGAGAAGGACTATCCGCCCTCGACTTCATACTGGTACGAAAGCTTGATCGCTCCTGGGTCGGCCTCATTCAAGAAGACGGTGGAAAACCCATCGGAGAAACCGAACGGTACGAGCTCTACGACCTGCGATAGCTCAGCGACTGCCGGGCAAGGGCGCGGCAGGTGGAGTGGTCCCTGGAGGAGGCTTCACTTCACCCGGAATGGGACGACCATCGGCCCCCATGGGCGGAACAGGCGGCCCCACAGGACCCCCACCCGGTGGCCCCATCTTTAAGGCAGGCTCCGACCATGAATCTCCCTTCTTGACCAGATCCGGGATTTCGGAACGCGGAATTGCATATACCTGTGCGGAAAACCGTGGATTTTCAACCAGCCCCACCGGCTTCCAATTCTCAGCAACCCACCCATCCATGTCTCGACGCGCGACCGCATTGGGATCGTACAGGTCTGCAGTGGTCACCACATAGCCAACCGGATCTTCCCCATCACATTCGATGGCATGCACCGCAAGACAAGCCCAATAGGCATCTTCCGTCGCCTTCTCGGGGCAAATCCGACGTGGACAATATGTCAGTCGACCTTCAACGAGGGCCTCACGTACAGGACTCGCCACCCCGCTGCCTGGAGAAAAATGTTTCGACAGTTCTTGGCCCAGCTGCCAATAGCCAATCTCCTCCATGGTCGGGTACAGCACTTTTCGGGCAGGGGCCGCTTGGTGCACAGCCCCCGCGAGCAACCCAACCCCAAGACCGGCAACCATGACTTGATTGAGCCACCGAACATGGCCCACGCGACACAGTTGCAACGTCATCCAGAGTACACTCGCCATCCCGCGCACCAGCAACAACGCACCCACAGCAAGCAAGTTGTCCGCATACCGAAGCGGAGCTTGAGCTGCCGCGAACACGGGAAGTGGAGCCAGGCAAAACAACAGACCCAAGCCCATCGCCCAATCTGAACGCACCAGCCAACCTCTCCAGCCGCTCGTTGATGGTCCAGCGGTTCGCTTGAGACCAACCCCAATGACACCCAACCACGGCAAAATCAATCCCACATGCCATGGCAACCAATCCGGTCGAATTTGTACCATCAACTGAGCGACACTCCGCTCGATCGAGGTGCCCATTCCATCCTGAATAATCCCCAGCGCGGTGTCCCAATTGCTCACCCGCCCGTTGCCTTGGTAGCCGGGCGAAATTCCGTTGGCAATCGAGACCTGAAAACCTTCCCATGTCGATACCGGAAACACCAATGTGAGCAGATAGACAACAATTCCAAATCCTGCGATATGACCCAGCGCCGACAACCACCGAGATTGTCTGGCTCCGAGAAGAATCAACGCCAAACCGGGGAGCATGTAGCCAAGAGTGGAGAAATGCGTGGCCGTTGCGAGCGCTGCGAGGACACCACTCACCACACCCCATTGCCAGCGGCGGCAAGCCAGCACCGCCCCCACCATCGCGAGCGGAATCAATGCGATTACGGCTGCATCCACACCAAAACGCAGCGACACAGCCAGCGCATGACCTGACAACATGGCCAACGCACCTGCACCCAGTCCGATCCATCGCTGACCCCACAGCCGCGCGATCAAGAAAATACTGAGACCCACAACCAGGTTGAGCAAATGATTCGCAAGATGGCCCGCTCGAACCACACTCGGTTCGAAAGACATGACAGCGTTGACCACCAACTGCCAGGATGGGAGCCTGTGTGTCTCTAGGGCTTCATATCGACCATCGTGCAAGGCCAACATACTTCGCGCCCATTCACCGGCGTCCGGGCCATCCAACAATGCATCCCGAATGGTTCCCCATACTGGCGCCTCAGGGCCCGCCACAGCCAGTGAAACATCGCCCGTAGGCCAATGCAACACACCGGCCCCAACAAGCGCCAACACGCAGATCAGGTCCAACCACCAGCCTCTTCGCATGGAAATCCAGGTCAAATGATGCCCAGATTCATTCTGGACTCCGCCACAGTATCACTCTCCTTCGAGAGTTGGCGCGTGCGACGGCGCTCCAGTGGCAGTCCAGCCCAACAGTTTGCTCCCTGCAAGCAAGCCGTTTTCCAGGTCTATCTTCAAATACTCGACACATCGGGGCGAAACATCGGGCGGTAGTTTTGTTCCACTGCCCGCGTGCCAGAGTGAATTGGCGGGTTCGATGTCGGCGCTTACGGGCGCACGCCAGGTGGCCACAGGTGAAAGCCAGCTTGGGACAAGGCCGAGAACACACGAAAGAACGCCGATCAGTGCAGCGAAATCCCTTCGGCCAAACACCACAGAGTCCCGAGCCCGATCTTCACGGGCCAGCGGACCCAGGTACAGAGCAGCAAAGCCCACCCCAAGTAAAACCGGAACCATCGTGATTCCATTGGCCATGTAGCGCGGGTGTGCCACCAAGTCTGCAGTCCCCTGAAGAGCAACGGCAAAGGGAAACAACGTACCGACAAACCCCAGCCAAACCCACAGCCGTCGGCGCGCACCCCACACGGCCAACAGAAGACCAAATGCCGCAGGAGCCACCCACGGAACAACATGCACTAGACGCCCATACCGGGTCTCTTCTTGGTTTTCGATACCTTCCGGCAAACTGCGTTTGAGTGTCAACAGGAAGCCAAGGGTCTTTGGAATGTCCTGCGGGGGGGTTCGACCCCACACGAAGCGACTGCCCGCAAAATCCATCCCTGTGGTCAGTCCCGCATTGGGATCGTCCGGGGAGTATCGGCGGAGGGCCTCGTCCACATAGTAGACCGTTTGTTGTTCCAAGCTCGGACTCTGATCCCAATTAACGTGGCCCCCGATTGTAAACGAAGCCAACAGGCAACCCAACAAACAAACCAGACCCGCACCCTTCTGCAGCCAGCCGCGACACAAAACAATGGCTACAACCGTCAACCCAATGGCGGGCAGTGCCCACAAGAGGCCGCGCACATCCAACAATAGAACCAGACTTGCAGTGAGGGATGAACAAACAATGAAGGGTAGTCGCCGATATCGCAGCGCCAACATGGCGCCAGCAGCCGACATGACACAGCCCGCCACCATCTCTGGATAGAACGTCACCGTACGGGTGAGATGCACCAGAGGCGCCAGAGATCCAACCAGAATAGTGGCCGCAACCCCAGCCAGCCGACTGTGTGCAGCTCGTGCCCACAGAAAAATGCCGGCACCCAACACAACATGACTAAACAGCGCGCCCAAGAACAGGCCATCCACCACGCCAAAACTGCGGGCAAAAAAGGATGGCAATAAACCTGCCACAACAGACCGTTGCTTCACAAAACCCGTGAGAAACCCTTCGCGCAGGACGCCCACACACTCACAATACTGACCAAAATCAGATGCTGTAAGCGGGTACTGCTGAACAAAATAGCGACTCATCCAAAAGGCGTTGAGCCCCATGACTGCCAGACCACAAACCAAGGAGAGTCCCACGTCGATGCGCGTATTCCAGGGTGCATTTGGATCGCTTCGCCTGCCGAAAAACCACAGCAGCACAGCGAGTGCAGGCAGTGGGAACAACACATGCGCCAGGTGACCGAGGGGAGTAATGGGAATGCCGAACATGGAACCAAGGTGAATGTTGACACCGTATACCAGGGGTGACGCCCGCGCTCATCTTGGCCGTTCGAGATACCCTTCATACCGGAGGTCTTTGTGGACTTGGCATCGTTTCAAAAATGGGTCACTCATCCCTTCATCCAAGCGGGCTTGGTCGTCACCATCGGGTGGCTGGTCGGCATGTTCATGGATCGTATGGGGATTCGCCTTATCGGGCGGGTGGTGTCGAGAACCAAGACTGTGTACGACGACCAGATCCTCGAAGAATGCAGGGCACCCATCCGGGCATCGTTCCTACTGTGGTCGCTGTGGATTGGCACCGCCATCATCAATCCGCTGCCCGGGGTTGCCTTCATCGTCAAAGGACTGCTGACGTCCTGGGCACTGTTGATCTGGACCCGTGCCTTCTTCAGCATTTCAAGCATTGTTCTCAAATGGCTCTCCAGCATCCCCCATCGATTCGGCGCAGTCACTCCAAGAACTGTGCCTGCCTGGGAGATGACCGTCCGGCTGCTGCTGACGGTCATCACCGCCTATTT
>Ga0315320_10001524_pt1 | contig 19189 bp, 9 predicted proteins | sample M140m21515metaG_FD_203458 | JGI IMG/M metagenome (GOLD analysis project Ga0315320, IMG submission 203458) | Ammonia-oxidizing marine archaeal communities from Monterey Bay, California, United States - M1 40m 21515 | ecosystem: Environmental > Aquatic > Marine > Coastal | place: USA: California... | reverse complement strand
GGTGCTTCAGTCGCATTGGGCGATGTTGCCGGTTGAGTATCCTCACCGCTGTGATCGTCCTCGTGAGCACTCCATAGGGAAGTCAGGTCGAAATCAACAAATCGCGTATAGCTGGTTTCAGGAGGAGCCGACGGGTCGGATGATTCAGTGGGGAGTGGCGATGCCATGTTCGCCCAAATCAATGCCGCTATGGCACCCGCGATCAGCAGAAATGAGTTGTCAATTAAGGTGCGGACAATGCCGCTTTTCTGTTCGTGTCCGGTCATATTCCGCAGTCTGGAACATCAGTGAGCAGGGATGTAGTCGGCATTCATTGTGCGAAGAACACCAGAGGAAGCACGTTGCTGAATGGGAATATAGTGGTTGAAGGTGAAGTTGGTGAGGTCACTTGAACACATCTTACCCAAGCGTTTTGGCAGAAAACGGGTAAGCAAGTACGGATAATCCGGCTGATTCATGGGGGTTCGAACACAGCGGGGCGAGGGTTCACGGGCCAATTCATACGAATCTGTCCGTCGTTCTGCCGCGGAAATCACCGACTGAGTGCCAGCGTCTAGCGGCAATCAGCTTCAATTTGGCACCAATTGCGTTCTCCGATCGACCTCGGGAACGAAAATATTCGAGAAGGTTGCCACTGCTGCGGATGTCCCAGTGCTCCTGTCAAATTTGTACTCCTATCAAAATTGTGGTTCCGATTAAAAGTGTGCCTCGGAAATATCAAAGATTGACTTTTGGAACATCGGTGGGGGCAACCAGTGTTTCCATGAACTTGATAATCGCAGAGCGATCACTGTGAGGGAGGTTTAAGAATCGATCACGAGTTCCGGTTGCTTCACCCTCGTGTACGCTGACGGCTTCGAGTAACGTCGCCGCCCGGCCATCATGCATGTACGGGGCTGAATCTTTCACACCCCATAACGGTGGCGTTCGCCATTCCTGCATGAAGTTGGTAGGCTCGATTGTGATTTTCAATTGGTGTTTAAGAGTTCGCGTGGGGCGAGTTTGCCTGTGTTTTCCAGGTTGTTCGTTCGGACTGTTTTTCTCACGTAAAATCTGTTCCGATCGACCTATATTTACAAACATCAGTCTTTGCGGTTGCTCAGCTGCCTTGAAAAGAAAAACCTTTGGCACTTTTCGGCCGTTCGGCGAGTTGTTGAGCGCGTCTGTTGAATCACCTAATGTGTTCGTTGAAATTGTTTCTCCTCCACCTAGATAATCACTTGGAAGCAGGCGGGTGGGTGGAAGAGTCGTTTCCGCATTGACGACAGGTGTAAATCTGATTCGAAAGGGTTCCGCAGCATTGATATCAGTCAATTCGTGACCCATGTCGTGCAGTAGCAGGTCACTGTAAATGCCTGTTGCATTTTCAAGATTGGGTAGGTGGCAAACAGAGCAACCAATCGATGAAAACATTTTTTCACCACGTGCGACTTCTTCAAGCTCAACACGGTCGGTCGGAATATCACGCATGGGTGCAGGAAGTGCCTTGATAAAAGTCGTCAAGGTGCGAATTTGATTGTCTGTGATATCGACGGAGGTGTTTTTGTAATTCGGATAAAGGGGGTCAGTGGGCTGTTTTCTTCGTCTGGTTTCGAGCCCAAGTTCAGCCGCGCATGCTTGATCGTTGAAGTCAATTAGTGATCCAATATTCGCTCGCCAGCCAAACTTTCCATATCGCCCATCTTTGAGTGTCGATGGTCGGCCGCTAATTTCTGGATGTGCTATTTGTTTTTTGGCAATGGCATCCAGTGCCTTGTTGCTCACTTGGTCGATGATGCCAGTCCCAAACAACGCGGGGGTATTTCGTTGAAACAAGCGTGCATTGAGAGTCATGGTGTGGATTCCCTTTTTGAGCGAATACACGATAGGTGTCGCGTTAGCGATCCGAACTTCTTCAGGGTTGGCTGGACTGCCAAACGGGCTGAACTGGGCAGGAATACCAGACATGATCGCCTGATTCGCATTGAGGAATGCCCTGGAGCCATGATGGTGAAGCGGCAAGGTGTTTTGCATGCCCCCGTCCGCGTCCACAAATCCCGGATGAAAAGTAACCAGCATGCTCGAAACCACATCAGGTCTGACCCTCACGTTGCTGACTCGCAGTGTTTCAATTCCCAGCGTTTTTGCGTTGAAAGGTGCAGCACCGCTGCCCCCAACACCACCCTGATGATGGCAGGCGACACACGACTTGGCATTGTGAAGTGGACCCAAGCCATCTCCGCCCAAACTCGGGTTTTTACTAATCCATTCCCGTTCAAAAAGTACCCTCCCTTCTTTGATGCGACTTTCATCGATGGTGTTTGGTTCCGCCGCCAAGACGCGATCACTAGCGGTAATTGTTATTGCCGTGATCAAGAGGGCCGAATAGATCAGAGAGAATCTTCGCTTTGGATGTGATCTTGTCATTGCTCGTCCTATTTGAATTTCGTTTCAATGCTTTTCGCTAAGCGGATTCTTGATTGGTCTCGACGATTCACGACCAATCGAAAAGATGCACTTGCTCCCAAGTGACGTGGGAACTGAAGGAATCGTCTGTTCAGTGGGACTCGGAAATCCATGCATTATCAAAATGTGAAAAGCATCTACTGAGTTGAAGTCATCTTGTTATTTCGTCGCAGGAGTTGTCTTGCAATTGCTGTTCTGTAAGAACAGCGTGAAGCGTTCGTTGCCATTGCACATCGCCGCTTTTTCTTTACTCGCTGAGTTAATGCTGGGAAATCAGGGCTACTGCAAGCGAAATGATACCGACAGCCTCTGTCCGTCAGCAAAGTTGCAACAAGGGAGTTTCTAATGGCGGAAGCCACCGGAAAACCATTTGATTTGCACTAAAGGTTTGCTTTCGGCACATTGACGGGTGCTACTAGTGTTTCCATGAACTTGATGATCGCGGAACGATCCCTGTGTGGCAGGTTCAGGAATCGGTCACGGGTTCCGGAAGCTTCGCCATCGTGCATGCTGACAGCTTCCAGCAATGTGGCCGCTCGTCCATCGTGCATGTAGGGGGCTGAGTCTTTCACGCCCCAGAGTGGAGGCGTTCGCCACTCCTGCATGAAATTGGTGGGGTCGATGTGAACGCGAATGTAGTTGGTTTGCTTGGTCTCATTCACCTTTGTGTTTTGATCGGTAATGTCAACCGAGTATGTGTCTTTGCCAGAAGCCAGCGTTTGATACCTAGTGGTTTTTGCGACGATCGATCGACTTGCCTGAGAACGATTCACTGATCTTTTGAGCTCGGATCCCGTCTTCACGAATCGAAGAACTGTATCTGGCTGCTGTGGACATTGGAAATCGTAGCTCACTGGCGTGTATCTGATGTTGGTTTTCCTGCGTGTCACTGGTGATAAGTTTGCTTCAAGCGAGCCTCTTATGGAAGTCGAGCGACGTGACATGGCACCGCTCATGAGGGAGGTGCCCCCGTAGTAGAGGTGGGAGGTGTCGGACGTCAACGCATCGTCGTAGAACCTGATCTGTTCGGCGTTGTCGGTCACACGTTGTCTCACCTGGCTGGCCGGAGTCATTCTGGTGATGTAGGGATCGGCTGGGTTCAAGTCGATCGACTCCTGACCCATGTCGTGTAGTAACAAGTCACTGTACAAACCTATTGCCGGGCTTACGTTGGGCACATGACACACAGCGCATCCAACAAGAGTGAAAAGTTGCTCACCACGGAGAGCAGCATGACGTGCCTCCGGGTCTTGTGGGAATCTGCGTGTTGGAGCCGGCAAGGCTGCTACAAATGCTGCCATCGTCCGAATCTGGTCGTCAGAGATATCGATCGTTGGATTCTGGTAGCCCGGCCTTGTAGGATCTGATGGTTGAGGTTTGCGAGCTGTTTCCAGGCCAACTTCAGCCGCACATGCTTGATCGCAAAAATCGAGCAATGTGGCGATGTTTCCTCTCCAACCAAATCTTCCATAGCGTCCATCGGGTCGCGTTGCAGGACGTCCACTGATTTCGGGATGCTTTTCCTGTTCGCGTGCCAAGGCCTTCAGTTGCTTCCCTGTGATCTGATCGATCAAACCACTTCCGAAAAGTGGCGTTGTGTTGCGTTGAAACAGTCTGGCCTGAATGGCAACTTTGTATTTTCCATTTTGCGTCGTGTAGGTCAGCGGCGTCGCGTTTGCGTGTCGAATTTCGGCAGCATTGGTGGGGCCACCTTCTTCGCTGAATTGGGCGTTCGCGTGCCTCATGACCGAATCACGCAAACTAGTAAACGCAGGTGTGCCACCGTGGTGTGCAATGCCAATCGTATTGAACACTCGTCCCGTGGAATCAACAAATCCTGGGTGGAAGCCACGGACTGAATTCGCAATGACATCGTCATTGATGGGGCCACCCGAAATCCGCATTTTTTTGATGCCGATCGATTTTGCATTGAATCGGGCGTCACCACTACCACCGACACCTCCTTGGTGATGGCAGGCTACACACGACTTCGCATTGTGCAGTGGTCCCAACCCATCATTCCCTAAGCTTGGATTGCGGCTTGACCATTCCCGCTCAAAAAGTGCTTTGCCCTGTGTAATGCGCTGTTGTTCAATTCGCTGTTGTTCAATGGCGTTGGGTTCTACCGCGATGAGCCAAGCACTGCTGAACAGCGTGACTGCCATGATCGAGTTGGCAGTGATGGTCGATAATCGCAGTTGCCTCAAAAAAGATCTGGTCATCAGATTTCCTCTTTTTGAATAGGTTGCAAATCAGATTTGTCAGCTGTTTTGGCTCTTCTCAACAAACCCCAAAATCGTGCAGGAGGATCCTTTTCACGAATGATTTGGGGGAGGCGGTTGTCGGGTAAGAACAGCAGGTAACGCACCATTGACGGTGAAGAAAAAGTTAAGGGTTTTAGGTCGCGTTCGCGGACGAGCGCGGTGAGTTGTTGGGCAGTGATGGTGCGAAACGGGAATTCGGTTGCCAAATCGTGCGATTTTTGCCACGAGGTTCCGTTGCGATGTTTGGGGGCCTTTGTAGGTGGCCACAGGAATTGCTGAACATGGCTGGGAGATTCAACCGCCATGACAAAGGTGCCAGCATGCTTCTGAGCATCAAACCACTTTAAAAAGTCTGTTTGATCGCTGCCCGCTGTCACTGCGTACTGTTGCCAGAGAAGTTCGACGAAGATATTCCAATCTTGCTGAACGTCCATCCCTGCGATGAATGGTGTGATCGTTTGGCACCAAGAATAACGGGCCTCGGAATGTTGCTCCAGAATGACAAGTCTTCTGGCATCAAGTTCTGTCGTTAACCCAAAGCGTGTTTGTACATCATAGTTGTAAGTCGGTTGCAAAGCTGAAAACAGTTTGTAAAGCAGATGTAAAGGTGGTGTTGGTTGCGCTGCTGCATTATCGACCAAAGCGTCGTCTTGCTTCTTGGCCTCAATCATTTCCTGCAGTTTCATGTTCCAAAGACGTCCCAGCCTCGTCTTGTTGCGTTGAACAATTGCATTGGTTGCCTGATCCGGAGTGGCCTCGTTCAATTCACGCAGTGTTTTGAATTCTTGAGCGTCTTCAATGAGTGTCAGCAGGTCAGCCGCACTAGGGATGCCAATGGATAGAGCGAGCAAGTGGTAAGTACTGTCACAAACAAAAAGTACAACCCGCTTCGGTGAATTGCTCGCTTTCCCACCCAAAAGTTCGGATGGTGTGCCTGCAACGACTGACTGAAGTGAGAGCTTGTTTTCCAAGTCTGGACGAAGCTTCAGGACCCGTTGGCAAGTGTGATGAAACTCAGCAGCGCACCAACCGTGCTTAGTTTGTTCTGCGGGTTGTGCCGCAGCTATGTTGCGGCGATTGGCGTCCGCTGGCGGAGCGAGGAACGCATCATCATTGGTCACAAGCATCAATACGAGTTTGTTGGCCTGATTTTCCGCTGACAAAGCAGTGAATGCAGTTTGCCAATTCACTGCCAACACTTTTGGAGGTTCAGCTTTAAGAATCGAATATGAACCCGATCCCTGTAGGAATAACAGCGTTATTAGCAACGATAAACGCATAGTGCCGCCGAGTAAGATGAGATGCTGACCTCGGGCATAACCCTTGAAAGTTAGCAAACTGGCGATTGAGGGTCAACCTAAATCATGAAGAAGAGGAATCGGCGTTATTTCTTCGATATTTCGTTTAGCCGATAAAATCCCGCAACTTGTTGGCAGCTTTGAACGCTAGCAGCATGATCGTTGCGTTGGGATTGCCGTGGGGCAGCCTTGGCAAAATGCTGGCATCCACCACCCATGCTTGCCTGAATCCCTTCAGTCGAAAGTCGGGCGTTACCACTGAGGAACTTGATGAGTCCAGTGTACCCAAACGCGAAGTGCCAGCTGGGTGGTAGAGTGTTTGTGAGTAGCGGGAGATCGCTCTTTGTAAATCCTGCCCAGTGTCGCGTTTTTTACCAGGAAGTGTCTCTGTAACGATCCATCGCGACAAATCTGTTTCTGCAACAAGCCGTCGGGCCAGCCGCATTCCGTCAATCGTTACGTCGCGATCCCTCGTGTCTTGAAGGTAGCGGGGATGAATGCTTGGTGGCACTCGTGGATCGGAGGATTGTAGTTGCAAGATGCCTGTCGACTGTGGCTGGGTTGCATTCACACCAAGGGTCATGAAGGCACGGCCTGCTGGTTTTGGGTAGCTGAGGTAATGCGTAGGGGTCACGTGGATTTGGACAGAGTCCTGCAGGAATAGTCCTCCGCATTCTGCCAAATTGGAAGCAAGTGGACCTGTACCTAGTGTTTGCCATCTCACGATATCCTGAACTGAGGCATGTGAGGGAAATCGTCCTGATCTGACCTCAAAGATCATTGGCATGATTAGGTGATCCTGCAGGCCTTGACCGACTTGCGCTGATTCAAGTCGTACTTCGACACCTGCTTTTTCAAGCTGGTCACGTGGGCCGATCCCGCTCCGCATCAGTATGGCGGGCGTAGCGATTGCCCCAGCACATAGGATGACTCCTTTGTTGGCAAGGATCTCGTTCTTCCCTCGGTCATCGCATGTTTCCACACCAATGATGCGATCGCCTTTGCAGATCAAGCGATTCACTGTCGTGCGTTGGACTTCAATGCTGCCGCTCGCTTGCTCTGTGGTGAGAAGCTCGGCAGGGTTCCAGCGACGACCTGATCGGTTAAGCCGCATGTAAGTCCAAGCGGCGCCCGCATCAAACTTTTTTGCTGCATTGAGAAAGCGTTGGGCCGCTTCACTTTGCCACGCGGGTTGCTCAGGACGAGTCAATTCGGTCAGGTCGTGTAAATCCTGCTGCAGCGCCGAGATGCTCCATTGACCACCGCTTGCTTCGACCAGCATCTGCAAATCTTTGCGTGTCGGAGGAAACCAGATCATCGCATTGATGCGGCTGCTGCCCCCCAGACCTCTGCCACGCGGCCAACCAAGGATTCGATTGGCGAGCTGAGGATTTTCTGACGTTGCCAGGTTCCAGTCTTCATCGGAACCCAGCAGATTCAACCACTTGGCAGGTCGTTCACGATCGACTCGTCGCGCAGCGTTTGTGGGTGGTTCAATGAGAGTGACTTTGCCACACCGTGACCCGTTTGGGTTCGCGAGACGAGCTGCGACAACGCAACCTGCTGATCCGCCGCCCACGACAATCCAGTCTGTTTTACGCATGCTGGCATCGCTCCTGCATTTTTCAGTATTCGGCAGAGTTTTCGGGCATTGGGTTTTCAGAGCTTGGGCTGGACCGCACAAAAGAAAGAGCGTGCTCGAGACAATTTCTAATTCAGTGAGGACTGTCCCGCATCATGGTCAACGTCTTCATGAGCCTTCAAGCATTCTCAGTCCAAGGATGGATCCTCAGTCCACGGATCGGGGGGCCAGTCTGTTTGGAGCTTTTTTGATGGTCAATGGTCGATTTGGCATTTGTTGATTACGATTCTAGGCACGTTACTGGTATCTGGACGGCCTTCCTGTCATTTTTTACTGCTGATTGTCATGACCGAATCTGCAAGCTCACCAAAAATTTCCCGCTTTGGCTCGATCACCACGGCTCCACCCGATGCAATTTTGGGCCTTACCGAGGCGTTTGTTGCTGACCCGAGCCCTACCAAAATGAACCTCAGCGTCGGTGTTTACAAGGACGCTACAGGAAAGACACCCATTCTTGAGTGTGTCAAAGAGGCGGAGCGGCAGTTGGTTCAGGGCGAGGTCACGAAAGGTTATTTACCCATCAGTGGCGTGCCTGAGTATTGTTCGCAAGTTGGGGATCTGATTTTTGGTGACACGATCGATCGATCTCGTTTAGCCACCTTGCAGACACCCGGCGGGACGGGTGGTTTGCGAATTGCCGCAGGTTTCCTGGCAAGTCAACTTGCTCCTATTCGCTTGTGGACTCCCAGCCCGACTTGGGCCAATCATCTCCCGGTATTCGCCTCGGAAGGCGTGCCCATGGAATCCTATCGTTATTTATCAGCAGATAGAACATCGTTTGATATCGAAGGAATGATCGATGATTTGCAATCCAAGGCGAAACCCGGCGAAGCTGTTCTATTGCACGCTTGCTGTCACAATCCAACTGGCATCGATCCTACTCCTGAGCAGTGGGCTGAAATCGCCCAAGTGCTCGCGTCCAAAAATCTGTTACCTGTGATTGACTTTGCGTATCAGGGATTTGGAAAAGGCTTGCAGGAAGATACCGCCAGCATTCATGCGGTCCTGAAAGAAAATGAAGAAGCGATCGTGTGCAATTCATTCTCTAAGAATTTTGGTCTGTACAGCGAACGTGTTGGCGGATTGACCCTCGTCGCTGCAGATGATGCTGCAGCAACGGCGGCGATGAGTCAGTTGAAGAAAGTTGTTCGTTGCAACTACAGCAATCCACCTCGTCATGGCGCTGCCATTGTTTCCACCATTCTAGGCGACCAGAATCTTACCGCGAGCTGGCACGCAGAACTCGCCGCAATGCGTGATCGAATTCAGCAATTGCGAACCCAGTTTGTCGAAACAATGAAGACAAGTGGATCGGGGCATGATTTCTCATTCCTCCTGCCGCAAAATGGAATGTTTTCGTACAGCGGCCTGAACAAGATGCAAGTTGACCAACTCAAAAATGAACACAGCATCTATATCGTTGGGAGTGGTCGCATCAACGTCGCCGGAATGAGTGAAAATAGAATGGAGCAACTCTGTTCTGCAGTCGCTCAGGTACTTGAGAGCTAGCGGCGGTGGCAATATCGGGTCTTGAGAAGCGATTGGTTTTGACCAGCGAACTCTCGACTAGGTAATTCCCGGTGCGGCGCTTGTTCATTTTTTCTTGCGTTGCTTAGTTTGCAGATTCTGCAACGCTTCAGCCTCGGCAGCTGGGTCGTATCGCGGGTTACGTTTTGTGGGAACGGGTGCGTTGATCTCGCTTTGCCACGTGCGTAATTCGGAAAGTAGTTCATTAGCCTTTTCTGGATTCCTGATCGCCAGGTTCTGTGATTCGCTAATGTCATTTTCGAGGTCGTAAAGCTCAATCGCTCCATCCTCGAAGTACTGATGGAGTTTCCAGCGACCATGTCGTATGATGCTGCAGGGACGACTTCGATAAAGCAGATCGCGTTGCCCATCTATCCGCTGATAACTCTGCAGATACGCTGGGAAATGCCAGAATAAGGCACGGTCTTTTAGAGCATTTTTGTTTTGCAACAAAATTGGTAGCAGACTCTCGCCGTCACGCAGTTGATCTTGGGGTAAATCAGCTTTGGTGATCTCACAGAAGGTGGGATAGAAATCCACATTGATGACGGGCTCATCGGATTGGCTGCCAGCAGCAATCACTCCTGGCCAAGTCACAAACATCGGCTCTCTGATGCCACCCTCGTAGTAGGTGCCCTTATAGCCCTTTAGTGGAGTCATGGATGTAGCGGGACCGTAACCACCGTTGTCAGATGAGAAAAAGATCACTGTGTTCTCTTTCAATCCAGTCTCTTCAAGTTTTTTCATGATGCGTCCCACACCGGTATCCACACTCTCAATCATTGCAGCCATGACGGCGTGTGAATGCAGTTTTCCCTTCGGCTTCGCATCGTATTTTGCCACGAGATCCGACTTGCCCTGCAGCGGAGTGTGTACAGCAAAGTGCGTCAGGTACAGAAACCACGGTTGCTTGCGGTTGCGATCAATAAAACTGATGGCTTCGTCTGTTAAACGATCCGTGAGGTACTCGTCAGAGGGAGCATTTTTCAGTCCGGGTGCTTTTGGATGGGGTGGGTAGTAACCACGTGGTGGGCTTCCGCTGTGGGTGCCCGCAAAGTTGAAGTCAAAACCGTAGGGAAGTGGATCATCGCTGAGGTGCCACTTTCCAATTGTCCCTGTGCGGTAACCAGCGGCTTGAATCTGATGAGCCCAAGTACGTATTCCCTCTGGCAATGTATCCGTGCCAGGAACATGCATCCACTTGCCAAATTTCGGGTTACCCCGACGCGACGTGCCCACGTTGTAAATTTTATGGCGTGGTGTGTATTGACCGGATAGCAAACAGGCTCGAGCTGGCGCGCAGTTGGCTGATGCAGAATAGGCATTCGTGAAAATCATGCCCGACTTGGCCAACTCATCTAGATACGGTGTTTCGTAATAGTCGGATCCCATGAATCCACAGTCCCGCCAGCCATAGTCATCCAGAAAGATAAACAGCACATTTGGGCGATCCGGGTTTTCTGACTCCTTGTTTTGTGCGACCAGTTGGGCTGGCTCACTCAATAGTGTCAGTGTGATTGTCAGTTGCAGGCAGAGCCTGAGCTTGAATGGGATCATTGTTTTTCTTGGTGAACTGACAGGTAAGAAACTTGGCTTTGCGACTGCTGGTGTGTCAGGATAGAATTTCTTTCACGACCCGACATTCTTCAACACCAGTGAGGCGTTGGTCGAGCCCCTTGAAGGGGTAGCGGAAGCGGTCATGGTCAATCCCCATCAAGTGCAGGATGGTCGCATTCAGGTCGCGGACATGCACCGGGTCTTTGACGATGTTGTAACTGAATTCATCAGTTTCACCGTGTACAACTCCACCCTGCACACCTCCACCCGCCATCCAGATAGAGAAGCATTTTGGGTGATGATCGCGACCATAGCTGGTTTTGCTCAGTGGACCCTGGCAATAGATGGTTCGACCAAATTCTCCCCCCCAAACCACGAGGGTGTCATCCAACATCCCACGCTGACGGAGGTCCGTTAGTAGACCTGCCGATGGCTGATCAACATCGCGACACTGATTTGGCAAGTCCTTGGGGATGCCTCCATGTTGGTCCCAGCCACGGTGGAAAATTTGAGTGAATCGAACTCCCCGCTCGGCCATGCGTCTCGCCATCAGGCATGTGTTGGCGAATGTTCCCGGAGTGGAAACTTGGGGTCCGTACAAGTCCAGTACGTGCTGGGGTTCGTCACTGATGTCTGACAGTTCAGGAACGCTGGTTTGCATCCGAAATGCCATTTCATATTGTGCGATTCGGGCGTGAGTCTCAGGGTCACCAAGCTGCTCTGCTGTTCCCTGATTAAGACGGGCAAGTGAATCAAGCATGCGGCGACGCACGGTTGGGTCGACCCCGTCAGGATTGGAGAGGTACAGCACCTGATCTCCTTTGCTGCGCAGGGCGACGCCTTGATATTTGCTGGGCAGGAAGCCGCTGCCCCACAATCGGTTGTACAACGCTTGTGCCTGCTTGCGACCACTCCAAGTAGGAGTCATGACCATGAAGGCAGGCAGGTTCTCGTTTTCGGTTCCGAGTCCATAACTGAGCCATGAACCAAGGCTGGCTTTGCCAGGCAATTGATCTCCCGTGCAGATATAGGTGATCGCGGGGTCATGATTAATCGCCTCGGTGTACATCGAGCGAACTAATGCAATCTGGTCCGTTTTCTTTGCCATGTGCGGCAAGAGTTCACTCACCATGGTGCCGTTGGAGCCATGGCGTGCAAACTTATAGATGCTTGGCGCGACCGGGAATCGTGCCTGGCCACTCGTCATTGTTGTCAAACGCTGACCCTGACGAATTGAGTCGGGTAGATCCTTGTCGTACCAATCGGCCATTTTGGGTTTGTGGTCCCACATGTCCATTTGGCTCGGTGCGCCGGACATGAACAGATAAATTGCGCGACGTGCTTTTGGTTGGTGATGTGGTAAACCAGCCAATCCACCTGTCGACAAATCACGGTTAGCGGCACTCGATTCGTCCGATTGCAAAGATGCCAACGCTGCGGCACCAATTCCACACGAGGTGCGAGAAAAGAATGCTCGGCGGGTAAGAGCGGCAAGTCGTGGATCGTTATGCATGGGAGGAAACTTCAAAGAACAATGTTCAACTTCGTTGCAGAGGACGTGTCATTCACTTGGAAACTGCTTCATCCAGATTAAGCACCGTACTGGCCAAAATCGTCCATGCAGCCTCAGTGGGATCAGCATTTTTTGAAACCTTTGCGGTCAAGTCAGGTTGATCTGAGTAGTAGGCGATCAGGTCGCTAAGCAGGCTCTGGATTTCAGACTGTTCCGTTTTGGATGGTGGGCGAGATAAGACGGTCTCGTAGAGCCAACCAATTCGGGCAGCCAACCGCTCTGCTTCAGGGTGACTTTCAATCTCAGCCGCGCTTAGCACACGCATCGCGAGCTTTTGGGCCGATTCGACATACTGGGTCTCGTTCATCAATAGCAGAGCTTGCAATGGGGTGTTGGTTCGTTCGCGGCGAGCGGTGCAGGATTCACGGCTTGGCGCGTCAAAGGTCGACATTTGTGGGGGTGGACTGGTGCGTTTCCAGAACGTAAAAACGCTTCGTCGATGAACCTTGTCACCGTTGTCAGGCTTAAAGCTGACCGTGTTACTGCCCGAGTAGCCCACTGCTTTCCAGAGTCCGTCTGGTTGTGGGGGTTTAACACTGGGGCCACCGGGGTGATCAGTCAGCAGTCCAGCAACGAACAATGCCTGATCACGCAGAACTTCCGCATCCAGACGATGGCGTGAACCTCGGGCTAACATGCGATTTTCAGGGTCGATTTTTTGTGCTGATGGGCTGACCTTGGACGATCTCGTGTAGGCATCTGTCATTACCAGCGTCTTTAGAAATCGTTTGACATCCCAGTCGTGGGTCTGAAAGTCGACAGCCAGGAAATCAAGTAACTCCGGGTGGCTTGGTGGCTCACCCTGACTGCCAAAATCTTCACTCGTTTTGACGAGACCGACTCCAAAAATCTGCTGCCAATAGCGATTGACCGCGACTCGGGCAGTCAAAGGGTGGTTTTCCATCGCCAGCCATTGCGCAAGCCCCAGACGATTGGCTGGGGCGTTAGCGGGCATTGCGGGCAGGAAGGCCGGTGTTGCTCGGGGGACTGGTTGACCCGGTTGGTCATATTGACCTCGAACCAGAACATGTGATTGTCGAGGTTTCGCCAGCTCTTTCCAGACAAGCGTCGTCGATACGCTGTCATTCAATTTCTTCAATGCTTTTCGCACACCTTTTTCCTGATCTACCAAGGCAAGCCAATCAGGATGCAGACAGTAAACTTTGCGGTAAAAGTTCATGAGCGAAACCCGATCTTGTTCGCTACGTTCCTGTTCCGCGACATTCAGTAGTTGATTCAACTGACGCGGTGTATCGATGGCAGGGGAACGGAATGCAAAGGTAAGCCGTGACGGGGGGCTGTAATTCACCACCTTGAAATAGAGGTCGTTGTCTCCTTGCTTGAGATCCAACTCGTATTCCAAAGCGAGTGGATTGAGCTCCTGAGGTTCCTTTGAAATGGCAACCTGTTTTCCGTTCAGGTAGATCACATGGCCACCATCAGTACCAAATAATAATGTGACCTTCGTTGCCTTGGGGGCCGACAAATGCTGATGCAGTAACATCACACTGCTGCGATCCTGAACTGTGGGAAGATTCTGAATCTGTACTTCCGTCAGATCAGCGCGTTCCTGCCAACGGTAGGGTCGGTCTTCGTGATTGAAGACTTCATCAGATTTGAACTCACCTTGCTGTGAAGCATACTTGCGGCCGTAGGCTGCGATTGCGTTCTCGACCGTGAAAGGTCCTGTCGCCGATATAGGACTGAGGGTGATCCGCTGTTCGACAGGAACTGATGGGCTGGTATCGCTTACCGAAAGACGCACGCGTCTTAGATGATGCGTCGCAAACTTTGACTGATAGTGTAAGCGAATTCGAACTTTTCCATTCTCCCCTTCGGCCATCAAGGCGGGGATTACGAACCAGGCTGATCTACCACCCGGTTTCTGGTGTCCACCTACTGCCCAACCAGTGCTGTCGTTTACCTTGGAGTCGAAAGCTTGGCGGATACTGAAAGAACCATCCTTCTGTTCGAAGTCAGCAAAGCCGTGGGTGATCGGTACCTTCAGCCATTGTCCTTCGAGCAAGTCATCCGTGATTTCGACACTGATCTCCGATAAGACGGCATTGCCATTGGTTGAGCTGCCAACGCGATTGTTTGCTTCATCCACCAAAGCTTCAAGATGTAAAGTTTGCCATTGCGTGCCAGACTTTATGGGAGCAACGATCGTGGTCGTGTCTTTTGCGGCGGGTGAGGCGGTGAATTCAAATGAGCCGTCCTCGCGGATGGTCATCTTGGTGCCGGCCTCTGAATCAATTCTCGTGGGCATCAATCGTTCAATTCTTGGTGCAATGCCTTTGACCAACGCTTGTTCCCAAGCACGCTGTGCAGAATCCACGGTCCTGATGGGCATTGCCATGCTGTTCCGCAGATCAATTAGAGTTTCTTCGAAGTCTCCGACCTGTTGCTTCTGTTCTTTCGTGGGAACTGGAATTGCCGGTGCTGGATTTTTAACATTTGCATCCAACGCTCGACCGTCCAAGCTGTTGAAGTACGAGAACAATGAGTAGTAATCTTCCATCGAGATGGGATCAAATTTGTGGTCGTGACATACCGCACAACCTGTGGTGAGTCCCAGGAAGATCGTGCCAAATGCATCGGTGCGATCAATCACGTTTCGTGTGAAAACCTCATCGTAAATCGAGCCGCCTTCACCTGTGGTGACATTCAAGCGGTTAAAGCCACTTGCGATTTTTTGTGATTGGTTTGCCTCCGGAAGCAAGTCGCCCGCAAGCTGCAGGGTCATGAACTCATCAAAGGGCATGTTGTCATTGATCGCCTGAATCACCCAGTCACGATAAGGCCACATCTCGCGGTAGTTATCCAGATGCAATCCATGGGTATCGGCATAGCGGACGAGGTCAAGCCAATAGCGTCCCACATGTCGCCCGAATTCTTCGGAGCTAAGCAGGCGATCAATCAGGTGCTCATACGCATTTGGTGATTCATCAGACAGAAACGCAGTCACCTGCTCGCGGGTGGGAGGCAGGCCGGTTAGGTCGAGACTGACTCGGCGTATTAACGTTCGGCGGTCAGCTTTTGGGTTTAGTTCCAGACCAGCAGACTTGGCACGTTGGTTAATCAGGTAGTCGATCGATGCGGGACTATCCTTGGAGACATGAGGGGGCAGGTCCGGCTGTAAGGGAGGCCGGAACGACCAGTGCTGCTCGATCTTGGCTCCCGATTTAATCCAAAGCTCGATGAGTTTGCGTTGCGCCGATGCCAACGGCTTGTGGAATTCGGGTGGCGGCATCAACAGGTCAGCATCCTTGGAGTTAACTCTCGATAGCAATTCACTCTTGGACAGATCGCCTGAGGTCACGACGCTTGACAGCCCTGCTGCGGTATCAAGTCGCAGGTCAGCTTCGCGTGTCTGCTCGTCAGGGCCATGGCACGCAAAACAGTGATCCGAAAGAATCGGGCGGATTTCCCTCGAGAAGTCGGGTGCGTCGATTTGCTCGACATTTTCTGCCACAGACCATTGCGTCAATGCGGGAAGGACCGTGATACCCAAGGTTACGAGCGTCATCACGGCAACGTGTTGGGGCCGATTGAGCATGTATCAGGGACAACTGAGATGTAGGATGAAACAGGAGAATAATGACATTGGGTTATCACCCACTACAGTCTACCGCTGTTTACCACCGTCGGAAAACGAGAAGCCAACAAACAAACAGTCTGCCGAGGTAGTGGATGGACAAAGCATACAATCGGTAAAACCGAGATGTGCAGCATTTGCAACTGAAAGGTGAGCTTTGGTTGCGTCTGTGGCTTACCGCAGGAAAAGGGGATTCACAAATTGATGCGATTGGCGGGAACATCTGTTTGAAGTGCAAGTTGAACCAACTCAACGTGGTTTCTTGCCCCGCAAGTTTTTTATTGCCGTTACTTCAAACCGATGCCTTGCCCCAGCCGCCGCCGCCGGGTGTTTCAATGATCAGTCGATCACCGGCGACCACCGAAAGAGATGCGGTTGCGGCAAGTGATTCGGTTTTCCCATCGTGCACCAGCAGGTTCCGTCCGACTTTGCCCGGTGTTCCACCTGATACGCCATAAGGCCCGACGTTGCGTCGGCCAGTGAGCAGTGAGATGACGAGAGGTTTCATGAACTCGAATTCCCGGATCATGCCATCTCCACCACGGTGTTTCCCCGAGCCACCGCTCTGACGTCGAATTGCAAAGCGTCTTAAACGCACAGGTAATCTTGATTCCAGGATTTCAGGATCGGTGATGCGGGTATTGGTCATGTGCGTGTGCACAGCGTCTGCTCCCGATCGTGCTGCTGTCGCGCCACTTCCACCACCAATGGTTTCATAATAACCAAAGGTTGAATCACCGATCAGCACGTTGTTCATCGTTCCTTGTGAGGCAGCCGCTACGCCCAAGGCACCCAACAGTACATCAACGAGTCGCTGGCTCGTTTCGACGTTTCCGGCCACCACTGCAGCACACATTGCGGGGTCTGTGTGGTGAGGTGGATCCAGCATGCCTTCAGGGATCTGAATCGTTACATCTCGCAGCACTCCATCACATAGAGGCAAGTCAGAACCAGAAACACAGCGTAGAACATAAAGCGTAGCTGCTGTCACGATAGCTGGCGTTGCATTGAATCCATGGGGATGGACAGGTGAAGTATCAAAACAGACATCAAGGTGGTTTGCGTCCCGTTTGATCGTTGCAGCAATGCGGCTGCCATCATCCAAATGATCTTCGAAGCTCATCGGGCGGGTGGGCAACGTCTGTATCCAGCGTTGCATGGAATCGCCTGCCAGGTCCAGGATTTGCCCCATGAATGTGTCGATGGTTTTTACAGAGAATTGTTGAGCCAATTCTGTCAATGCTCGTACGCCATGGGCACCTGCGGCTTGTTGCGCGGCAATGTCTGCCAAGTTCTCATTTACGCATCGCGAGGGATAGCGACCTGTTGAAAGCAGTTGCTTCAGGTCGACTTCATGGTTGTTGCCTGACTTTACTAACGCGAAGTTTCGAATCACTACACCTTCTTCTGCCAAGGATGTGGCATTCGGAGGCATGGAACCCGGCGTGCGTCCACCTATCTCGGCGTGGTGTGCCCGTGAGGCCACGTAGAAATCGGGTGATCCTTTCGTCACTTCTGTGTCACATGTGTTCATTTGCGGATCACAGAAGACTGGCGTGATCGCAGTCACGTCAGGCAGGTGTGACCCACCGGCATAAGGGTCGTTACTGAGGTAACAGTCGTGAGGAGACATCTCCGGAAACTGTTTCATGACTTGGCGAACAGTGTGCCCCATCGCTCCTAGGTGAACTGGAACGTGGGGTGCATTGGCGATCAATGAGCCATCGTGCCGAAACACCGCACAGCTGTAATCACGCCGTTCTTTAACGTTGACACTGATCGCTGTTCTTCGCAAAACCTCACCCATCGCATCAGCAATGCCCTGCAATCGTCGGGCGATGACTTCCAGCAGGACTGGATCTGATGTGAGATTTTGCTGTTCTGTTTTTAAGCTGAAATCTTCCAGCTTCACGTCTCCAAACGTCACGTCCGCGTCGCTGCAGGTGACCTCCAGTATTCCGTCTTGGATCTTGCTGGCTTGCCATCCCGGTTCCACAATTAGCGTGGAATGAGCGCCCACGATCATCGCCGGGCCAGAAATGATTTTGGCTTGAGGAAGAGAGTCGCGATCAATTTGCTGTGCTGTGACCCATCGACCTTGGTGCCAAATCTTCGCCGTGCCAGTTGTACCAGCGACTGTTATCTGATGATCGTAAAAGGATTTTTGGTCAGAATTCAGTGTGGCTTCACATCGTAGTGCTGCTAATTCAACAGCACGTTTCGCCTGAATGTAGCCGAAAATTGTCTTATGTTTTTGATGGAATCTTTCCCGCAGTGTTTCGGCCGGGGACAGAGGGATGCTTAGAGAGGCCTCGGTCCCTTGATATCGAAGATCAGCTTCGAGGGTGTGGTTCAGTTTTTGTCCCGGTTCGAGTTCATCTTTGAGTTGCTGTCTGGCATCCTGAGTCAACTTCGTTGCGATTGCTTGAATCGATTCTGGTGTGAGGTCTTTGAGTAATTCGTAAATGCCTCGTGTCACAACTTGACCTTGATCTGCCAGTCCCATTCCCAAGGCGCTGAGCATTCCGGAGTCGGGATGGTCAAGTATTCGTTTCATTCCCAAGACACTGGCAACTCGGCACAGGTGTTGGCCCGCCGCGCCACCAAATCCGACCAGCACCATGTTCCGAACATCGCTTCCTTGAGCGGTGCTCACGGTACGCACAGCCTCGGCCATGTGAGTCACAGCGATCGAAAAAAATCCCTCCGCTAATTGCTCAGCAGAATTCAGTCCTGAGTTTTGGGGGATTTGTTGCAGGACGGACTGCAGTGCTTGTGTGGCCGCCTGGCGATTCAAAGGAAAGGGAAATCGATTTTCGGGTACTCTACCAAGCAATAAATTGACATCAGTGACCGTCAGTGGGCCGCCTCTTCCGTAGCAGGCAGGTCCGGGATTGGCACCAGCGCTTTCGGGGCCAACGGCCAGTCTTTGTTCTGAGTTGTAATGGCAGATGGATCCCCCACCCGCAGCTACTGTTTCGATGTCCATCATGGCTGTCATGACGCGCACGCCTGCGACACGCGATTCGTACCGTCGCCCAACTCGGCCCTCGTATCGACTGACATCTGTGCTCGTTCCGCCCATGTCCAAGCCGATTGCGTTTTGAGCGTCGGCGCGCTCCGCAACGTGGCCCAATGCAACGACTCCGCCAGCTGGGCCTGACAGGATGCTGTCGCGGCCCCGGAAGGCCGCAGGCGATACCAGTTTGCCATTGCTGGTCATCAGGCGTAGGCGGCACTGAGATTCACCACCAAACTGCTGCCAAACGTTCGCTACATATCCAG
>Ga0315320_10001523_pt1 | contig 19227 bp, 17 predicted proteins | sample M140m21515metaG_FD_203458 | JGI IMG/M metagenome (GOLD analysis project Ga0315320, IMG submission 203458) | Ammonia-oxidizing marine archaeal communities from Monterey Bay, California, United States - M1 40m 21515 | ecosystem: Environmental > Aquatic > Marine > Coastal | place: USA: California... | reverse complement strand
GCACGGGATGAGACGAACGAAGCAGCAGCTCATAGCCAAATACCCGGTCTGTGGAAGTCCGGATGATGGGTTGAACCGCCAAGCGCAGTGCGCTTCCACTCAACGTCTCCGTGAGGTGACGGCGCTCCTCCGCCGAGCCCTGTCCACGCTGACTCTGAAGCATCGATGTGAGTCGACGGTGATTGGCCAGGGCCTCAGAGACCGTTTCGACAAGCGTATTGGCATCGAACGGTTTCTCGATGACCCGCGAAACCTTTCCCACATTGACCGCCGTGACCACCAACGGAAGGACCAGTTCCCCCGTCATCAACATGCGAACACACCGAGGCTGGATTTCCCGCAGGCGCTGCAGCACCTCAAGACCATCCATCTTCTGTAATTTGTAGTCCACCAGGGCCACATCAAACGGCTGGGTGGCGGCCAAATCCAAACTGACCTCTCCGCGACTCTGGGCATGAACCTCATGCCCAGCACTCGACAAAACCCGGTTCACCGATTTGAGGACCTGGGGGTCATCGTCGACCACAAGAATACGCGCCACACTCTTCTCCTTGCCGCCAAGGCTACATCGCCTCTGCGATCTCCTGCGGTAAATCAGTAGATGGTTTCCCAAACAGGTACCCTTGAAGCAAATGTGCTCCACACCCCCGCAAAGCTTCCGCTTCTTCCGCGGTCTCTACGCCTTCTGCGATGAGGGTCGCAGACGTCGCATCTGCGAAGCGACACAACAAATCCACCAACCGCTGTTTGCGCGGATCGCAATCAATCCCACGAACAATACTCATATCGACCTTAATGAAGCTGGGTTGCAGCTCCGCGAGCACCGACAACGAACTGTATCCCGCACCCAAATCATCCACAGCAATCGAAAATCCCATCTTGGTGACCCGATCCACGCTGTCGTCCCACGCTTCGATGCCCTGTAAACGACTGCGCTCTGTAATCTCGAGAACGATGCGATTGGCCCACGGCTGCAAGGGGGTCAAACTCGCACACATTCCATCGGGATCAGCCAATTCATCAGGGTGCAAGTTCATAAACAAGCGAATGTCTTCGGGTAACTTTTTCATCCAGCCTGCAGCGTATTTACTGACCGCTCGACCCAATTCAGGCAACATTTGGTGCCGCTCAGCTGCCCGAATCACAGACAAGGGACCATCCAACACATTGTGGGTCGAGCGCAATAGACACTCGAAAGCCATGATTCGGGCATCGGTACCCCGAACAATCGGCTGAAGAGCCAATCGCAAGTGGCCGCCATTTAAACACTCCACCAACATCTCTCGTTCGTGCTCGGAGGCGGCCTGTTCCTGAACCCGGTACACCTCCATCATTCGACGACGGGCGCTCATGGCATCCTCAACCGCGCTCACCAATCCAGCCGACTCAAATGGTTTCTCGACAACCCGCATGACCTCACCGCGGTTCACCGCATCCATAATCATTGGCAAGTCGAGTGCTCCCGTCACCAAGATACGCAAACACCCCGGCTGGACTTCTCGCAAGCGCTGAAGCACCTCGAGTCCATCGATAAACGGGAGATGGTAGTCAACGAGGGCCACATCAAAGGCGCGATCCGACGCCAACTGAAGCGCATCCGCCCCGTGACTTGCCGGCACCACTTCGTGACCCGCATTCACTAAAATTCGTGAAATACAGCGGCGGACGAGGGGATCGTCATCGACGGCCAAGATTCGAGCCATAAATGCTCCTTAGGTTCGGCTTGCGTGGCCTTTAAAAACGAAAGACCGTCTCACTACAATGAGCAAAACATACTTTCGCATTATGCCCGAGATGGTGGCTACGTGAATCCCCAAGGGACAGAAACCCGGACGAGGACACGCCGAACGCCCCCGGAGAAAAAAAATGCGCGTCTTGATTGCCGATAAAATGGCCCAACAAGTTGTTCCTCAATTGAAAGCACTGGGCTGCAGCGTCACGATTGAACCCGAGCTTTCCGGAGACAGCTTGGCAACCGCCATCGAGAACCAAGACCCGCAAGTCCTGGTGGTTCGTTCCACCAAGGTTCTGGAAAAACATTTGGCCGTGGCGCGTTCTTTGTCCTTGGTTGTTCGCGCTGGAGCGGGTGTGAACACCATTGCGGTCGATCAAGCCAGCGAACGAGGAATCTACGTGGCCAACTGCCCGGGCAAAAATGCCGCCGCGGTAGCAGAGCTTGCTTTGGGCCATATGCTCAATGCAGACCGCCGAATCGCCGATAATGTAGCCTCCCTTCGAGCGGGCCAATGGAAGAAAAAGACCTTCGCCAAAGGAACGCGTGGGCTCAAAGGCCGCACCCTGGGGCTCATCGGGATGGGCAACATCGGAACTGAAGTCGCCTGCCGCGCCCAAGCGTTCGACATGAACGTGGTGGCTTGGGACATCTCTTTGACCGCAGATCGGGCCGCACAACTCGGCATCACGCAAATGAATGGACCGGTAGAGGTCGCGCAAATCGCCGACATCTTGAGCGTTCATGTGGCACTCAACGAACACACCCGGGGGTTGATCTCCGAATCTGTTCTTTCCGCAATGAAGCCAGGCTCAATTTTTATCAACACCTCTCGCGGACCCGTGGTGGACGAGGCCGCCCTCGCACGGGCTGTGACAGAGAACAACATCAAGTGTGGCATCGACGTCTTCTGTGATGAACCCTCCGGTGAGGGCCCTTGGTCTACCCCGCTCGCTCAACTACACGGCGTATACGGCACCCACCACATCGGCGCGAGCACTGAAGAAGCGGCAGAAGCTGTCGGAGATGAAGTCTCTCGCATCATCACGGCTTGGAAAAACACCGGCTCGGTACCCAATTGTGTAAACCTGGCTCAGGGCAGCCTCGCGACCCATCTACTGGTCGTTCGCCACAAAGATGAAGTCGGTGTGTTGGCCGGCGTTCTCACCGCATTGCGTACAGGCGAGATCAACGTTCAAGAAATGCAAAACATCGTTTTTCAAGGTGCGTCCGCCGCCTGTGCTCACATTCAAGTGAGTCACGCTCCTGACGCCACCCTGCTCAGCGAAATAGAATCCAATGCGTTCATCTTCGCCGTGGACGTAGTCAAACTGGAGACCCCATGAATCGCGCACATAATTTTTCCGCAGGACCCGCCGTTCTTCCGTTGAGCGTCGTGGAGCAACTGAGCGCCGCATTGCCCAATTTTCAGAGCACTGGACTGGGGCTAATGGAACTCTCTCACCGTTCTCCCACTTTCGATGCAGTCCACCGTTCTGCGGAAGACAGACTTCGGCGACTCCTCGGCATTCCCGAAGACTACCGGGTCCTCTTCTTACAGGGTGGGGCGAGCCTTCAGTTTCATATGACTGCCCTCAACCTCTTGGCCGAAAACGAAAGTGCAGACTTCATCGTTTCTGGCGTATGGGCCAAAAAAGGTCTGGTGGAAGCGCAACGGGTACGGGCGGGCCGGGTGGCATGGGATGGCAACGATACCCAGTACGACCGGCTTCCAGACACCCTCGAAACAGATCCCAACGCAGCCTATTTGCACTACACCACCAACAACACGATCTATGGCACACAGTTCACCAAACACCCGGATGTGGGTGCTTTGCCTTTGGTGGCAGACATGAGCTCAGATATCTGCAGTCGTCCCATCGACGTGGGTGCGCACGAACTGATCTACGCAGGCGCTCAAAAGAATCTTGGACCGAGTGGAGTCACGGCCATCATCCTCAGTCCGTGGGCTGTCGACAAGTCACCCGGCGGACTGAATCCAATGCTCGATTACACCCTGCAAGTCGAAAAACGCGGTTTATTCAACACGCCGAATACCTTTGGGATCTACGCCCTCGAACGGGTCTTGGCCTGGATCGAAGACTTTGGGGGACTCGATGCAATGTCCCAACGCAATCAACAAAAAGCCGCCGCCCTCTATGGGGAGATTGATCGGACTGATTTCTGGACCGGCCATGCCGTGCCCACCGCTCGTTCAGAGATGAACATTACGTTCCGCGCACCGTCCCCTGAATTGGACACACAGTTCGTACAGGAGGCCGATGCGGCGGGATTAAAAGGCCTCAAAGGCCACCGCTCAGTGGGTGGTCTTCGGGCCAGCACATACAATGCCTGCCCCCCCGAATCGGTGGCGGCTCTCGTGGCATTTATGCAGGAATTTGAATCCACTCACGGCTGACCATTACTGCTCTTCCGCGCTCGTAATGTGAAACTCCACTCGGCGATTGGCCGAGCGGCCCTTGCTCGTTCTGTTGGTATCGATGGGCTTCTCTTCGCCGTAGCCCTTTGATGTGAGCCTGGATTCCACCACGCCATTGCCAATCAGGTACGCACGAACCGACTCGGCGCGCTTTTCACTGAGACGTTGGTTCGAAGTCGAGGAGCCTTGAGAGTCTGTATGACCCTCCACTCGGACGGTGATGTCCGGGAAATCCGCGAGCACGGCAACGACAGCATTCAAAATGCCATGACTGACGCGCTTGATGGATGCACGACCGGTATCGAACAGGATCTTCTCCGATATGACGATCTGGTTCCGCGCAATATCGACACCACTCGGCCCCTCATCCGGACATCCATCCGTATCGAGATAGCCATTCATGGTTTCCGGCTCATTTGGACAGCCATCATCCGTATCGAGAATTCCGTCCCCATCATTGTCGGGCTCCGGACACCCATCTTCATCTTGGTACTCGTCGCGATCTTCCGGCTCATCTGGACACAAATCAGAGGCGTCTTCGATGAGATCCATGTCGCGATCGAAGTCTGGACACCCATCCTCATCAAGATGTCCATCATAGTCTTCGGGCTCATCCGGACACCCATCTTCATGGTCCCAAATGGCATCGCCATCTCGATCTTTCGGTCGACATTCATCGGCCTTAGCAATGGCCAACGCCACATTTTCTTGGGCAATCTCCATGTGCTCGGTGGCACGACGGGCATCGCCTTGCTTGAATTCAAGCAGCAGAAATTCTGCGTGACTAATGGCCCGTGCGGCCTCCGCCGGCGCACACTCTTCCGCCCACTTGTCCTTGGCCATCTCATCGAGTTGACGATTGAGAGACTGCTGTTCAGCGGGCAGCTTGGCGGCTTGAATGCACCCACCCAGCAACAAAATCAACCACGACTGTTTCACTGCCACACCCCATCTTGGGTGGTCGTCGTTGGCTCATCTGCTGACGACGCCTCCGGCATCACCGCATCCTGAAAATCGTCTTCTGCATTATCGACCCCGCTCGCTTGGGCAATCGAGGCGGCTTGATCCGCCCAATGTGCAGCCTTTTTAAGCATGGCACCCGCCGCTTCGTAGTCCGATCGGGACCACTCATCGCGGGCCTTTTTCAGAAACTCATCGGCCATGGTCCACGCATATGTCGCGCGTTCAGGAGCACCCGCCGCACGGGCAGCCTCCAGTTTTTGCTGGGCCCCCGAAAGGTCAACAGTCGCCTTTGTGGCGGCATAACAACCACCGAGGGTCATCATCAATACAGCAAGGGCAGGGATTCGATGCATCTTCGCTCCATGGCTACCCTATCCGAGCACCCGTAATCGCGCAGCGATCAAGCCATGCAACCGCCACCCTGTCAAGGTTGTTCCCCGGGAGGAAGGGGTTGAGGCGGGGCCGCACCGGGTCTGTCCTCGCCAGGTTGAGGGGGTGTGAGATTTTCTTCTGTGGGTATTTCTATGGGCCCCACTTGATCTCTCCACGGCGCGAGATCGTAGATGGCCATCATCATTCTTCGGGGAATTTGATCGAGCGGTACAGAAACATCTTTACCGGCCATGGGAATCCATGCAGGTGCGACTTCCCGGGTCAGATGGGTGTCTTCTTGAATGCCCAAGCCATGTTCATACACTTCAATCGGTTCCAGGCTGAATCGTTCTGAAATCCGACGAAGAGCATCTCTATACAGCACCCCACCTTCATGGGGATCGACCAGGTAGTAGCCCCGTTCGTGAACGATCAACCACCGATACTCACCCCCATCCATCAGGGAAGCCAAGTCGACATCTTCGACCATCGATAAATCACTGCTGAGCGGATCCCGAGACAGGGTCAGCAACTGATCTCCAAGGGCTCCATGTGCGACCTCGCCTTCAGCCAACCACCGAAGTCGTTCTCCCGCTTCTCCACCACCCTTTCGACGAAACATCGGAGGCACAGCAGGTGCACCAGCCCACGAGCGGTACACTTTCTGGCGATGAAAAGCCTGGTACACGCACATTAGATCCTGTTGCTGCTCGAGGGGCACTTCTATGATTCCTTCCCGGCCTTCGGGCTTCAGGTTCATGTACCAATCTGGCACATCAAATGGACTCACCACGCCCGGAATCCGCCACACGGGTGGACGCTGAACACCTTCTGCGACCGGCCCCACGTCGATGTGCCAAAACGGCTGCGCCACGACGCCGAGCCCCACCAAAGCGGCAATCCACGACCGTTTCGAGCCCCGGATCGCGTGCAGCCCGGATGCCAGCAACACCACACCGGAGACGACCATCATCGCGCTCATTCGATAAGGAGCAAACATCCGAGACATGCCAGGAATCCACTTGAACATCCACGTCCAGGGCATTCGGATGACATAGTCGCCCAAGAAGATCACATCGGTGCTGTCCTGATCGGCACCAATCTTCAAAAATGGACCCATGGTGCCCAGCCAAAACACGACCCAAACCACCAGCCAAAACCGTACGCGACGCAACACCAAGCAGGGCAACACCCCGACCAAAAAGACCAGGGCGGGAAAAGACTTCACACCGTGAAATGGGTTTACAACATGGTCCGCAGGCCACGAACTCACAATCACACGACGAAGAGAACTGAGCACATTCTCTTCGTAGTTGGTGGGCCGAAGAGGGGCTGCGGCAATGGTGTCGTATGCTGGAAATGAAAGGAAGAAACTGAGCTCGGGTAAATCCGCCATTGTCGAGCGCATCGGATCGGAAGAGCCCGCGGCAAAGTAGGGCAACAGAAAGATAATCAGACCAAATACAGCGACCAATGCTGCCGGCACAATCCAGCGGACAATACGGCCCCACGGTGGTCGCTGGGTCCACCACCAATGGGCGATCCACATCAAACCAAACATGGCCGCAAAAAGACCATAGAACCAGTAAAATGCACTCACCAGCGTAAAGAGGACCCCCACCCAAACACCGTCCATGATTCGGGCATTTCGGGTGGCCCGCGACAAGCTCACAGGAAAGAGCAAGAGCCACCACAAGAGCACTTGGCGTAAACCGGTACCGTTCACGTCAACAATCACCAACGGGTTGGCCACAGCGACACATCCCGCGGCCCAGGCCACCACCCGGCTGTCGGTAAATCCACGGGCCAACCAAAAGGCGCACAGCCCGTTGCCGACCATAATCACGAGGACCTTCACATTGTGATGAAATGGGAACCCCAACCACTGATCAAGGGGGTAGCTCAACAACAAGACGTCCAGAATATTTCCCGTCTCGGGATACCGACCAAGACTCACCAATTGTCGTACATGTTCAAGCAAAGAAAGCTCAGCGTTGGCCAAAGCGTCGATTTCTTGAAAATGCCACCACTGTCGCCATAGCCATCCGCCAAACTCACCACCGCCCACCACCTGGCGGCCCATTTCGGATCCCATGGGCCACGTCATGGCCACACTCACGGCCATATAGAGGGCCACAAGTACCAGAAGTTCAGGGAGATAAGTCAGCTGTTTGCGCACGAATGTCACCGTACCACTGCGTTAGAGGGTGTATACCTGCAAACCATCACCAGACCACCGCTTTGGCGCACCAAACAGGCCTGTCAGAACCGTCTCCACCTGCTCCAATTTAAAGTCAGGGTAGAGCCGCTCATGCAGCACGATGTAGCGATATCCTTGCCCAGCAAGTGCGCGGGAGCCCACCACCAAGTCCAACTCCGGTAAGCCTGGAGGCAAAAACAACGAACGGTGCGCCTCCAGTCGAATCAAGGTGGCGGTGAGGCGGTTTTTCAGCAAATGTTCGGGCATCGGATCATTCAATCCCCACGGGACGGGACGACCATGTTCGGTCTGATACCAGACATACACAGCACGCTCGAGGTTGGGTACCGTGAGCGGCAGATCCAACACCGCACCTTCTGCCGGATCGCGCGCCATCTCCGTGTACGCCTCCGGAATCACTGCATCCGAGGTGGGCACGGGCACCGTCGCTGGAGAGCCCAATCGATACTCCAACAAACTCGCCGCTCCCACGACGACAACCACCACAAGACGAGTCCGGAGGGTTTGATTTCGAGTCATGTGCCTCAAACCATGGGCTGCAAGCAAACTCAGCGCCAGGCTGACTCCCACCACAAAGCGAAACGGGTGAGAGATGCGGGAGAACAACGGCAGAGCATCAAATAGTGGCAAGAAGGGGAGCGGAACCCGGCGGCCATCGATTTCCAACATTTGGCCATCAATGTTGAGATACGGCCCCAACGAGAACACGAAAAAGAACAGGCCCAACCAGATCCAGGGCCCAAACTCTCGGTGACGTCGGGTCGCGAAAATGGCGTACAAACACAGGAGAAGACCGACCCATCCCAAGTAAATCACGATGACCAACTCCTCGCCGTACAGCGCAAGGAGATCTGGGCTCGGTGTCTTTCCTGGACGAAAGAAGGCCAGGATGTCGGTGATGTTGTGGTAGAGCAGGCTGGCTTCTACAAACTCTTGATCCCGGGTAACGAGCGCATCGGGAGCATCGAGTGATGTACTAAACATCCACAATGCAGGAGCCACCAAAATCAAGCCCGTTAGCGAGGCACCTCCGAGCCGAACCAAGCTGCGGACCCACGGCTGAATCCACGGCTGACGGGCCGCTCTCCAGGTCAAGACCACCGCCGTCGCAAGTACAGCAAAAAGACCGTAGTACCAACTGGTGAGCATGGTGATGGCCATTGAGGCCCCCAAAAGCACCGCCCGCTTCCAAACCGGTCGGTCCAAAAAGTGCAACAGGCACCACAGAGCGATCGGCAACCAGCCTGCACACACCGTCTCTGAAATTCCGTTGTAGGCCTGGCCCAGTAGATGTGGAGAGGCCCCGTACATCACCATGGCAATCCCACTGGTCACGGGGTCCCCCGTTAATCGGTACGCCAAGAGCCATGCTCCCCATGCAGAAAGCGCAAAGCCAAACATCACAATCAGATTGAAGGCCATGGCGGGACCAAACATCATCTGTATGGGGGCAGAGATTAACGCCTGCACCGTATCGATAAAGTACAGGGTTCCACCTTCAGGGAAGCTCAATAATGGCGTCCAAGAGGGCCAATATCCACTGGTCACAGCCTCCGTCACCCACCAGTAGCCCCACACGTGGTTCCACGTATCGTTCCCTGGGTGCCCCAACAGCAACGTGTTCGGGTAGAGCACCACAGGCCACGTGAGCAGCACACACAAAGCCACTGCGGCCAGTGCCGCCCAAGCTGCAGGTGGGGTGGTTTGGTTACGCATCTTCGGCAATCACCAGCGGGTCATCTTACAGTAGGTCCTCAATGAAGTACTCCCATCTCATCTTCGCTGTTGGCGTCGCTGCAATGTTTGCGCTCTCTGGCTGTACTCCGGAGCCGCGCCCTTTGCCCACAGAGAAAGCCATTGAAGCGCTTGACCGCGCCCAACAGCCCCCACTGTATCAGCTATTGTATGACGTTCCCGCGCTGCCCAGTTTTGGCCTTCGGCAACAGCGTGTGCGAATACTCATCTGGCTTCGCCACCTCTCGCTCAATGACAGCCAACTGGGGCGCTTGGATGAACTTCGGATTATTGCGAACGATCGGCGTTCGCGTATCCAACAAGCAGAAGAAGATGCGGCCACCCGCTGGGAAAGCGAAGAAACCAAGATTTATGACCGCATATGGGATCACATCAAAAAAGGAACTTCCGTCGATGACAAGGGAATGGCAGCGTTCACGCATGAACTCAAAGAAATGCGTTCAGGCGGAGAGCGAGAACGAGAACTGCTCAAACTTCGTCTCCAAGGAATTCGCGCAGTTTTTGAAGCCCAACGAGAATTCTTACAGACCCTCACCCCCCGCCAAGAAGCCCTCTTGGCCGATGCTGTTTTCTTTCTGAGAAACCGCCTCGATCCAGTCGGAAACCCCGGTGATTTTCGCGCACTGGTGGGAACCATCTACGATCCTGGACAGTACGCTGTACTCACGCGAGGATCCTCCGACTGGTCACGGGCACCCTTAAATATCGGTGGTCTCTGGTCCGATGAACTCCCCGTGGAGGGTGGAGCCCTTCATGAAGCTCGACGAGAAGTGCTGCTCTTTTTGATTCTGCTCGAGCCCGCGTTGGGCGAAGCGGTCAGCGCGGCCCGACAATTGGCGACGGCAGCGGGGGCGACGGATCAGCCCTGAGGTGGTCAACCACCCCTTCCATGATGCCCTGAAAACGGTCCATCGGACCTCTTTCTCGGATGACCTGAAGCAGTGCCAACATCACAGCGAAGACGCCTCGAAATCCTCCGCGGAGATAGCGAAGATGCCCAGACAATGCATGCCGCTGCGCCTGCCGCGATCGCCGAGAAATCGTAGCACCCGCTACATGATCGCAATGTGCCGTCGGTACACACCGTATTGCGAGACCTCGACGACGAAGACGATCACACAAATCCACATCTTCAAAGCCATGCACATAAGCGGGATCAAATCGCTCGGACGCCCGAACCATGATGGCGGCTCCACTCAACGCCTGAACAGGTCGTGGGCTTCTCGCCAACCGAACACGGCCCGAGGATCCCACCCGAATTCCGTAGACCGGACCCTCGGGCTCATGAATCACCGGTGCGATTGCTCCATCCGATTCCGTCCACACTTTCTCCAGCTCACGCAAAGCGCCGACACGAAGGGCTGCGTCATCATTTAGTACAACCACGCGCTCCATTCCCCGTCGTTCCATCTCCATCAAACCCAGGTTTACCGCTGCCGCAAAACCAACCGTTCCACCCGAACGAACCACTGATACATCCTCAAGCTGAAGATCTTGCCCTATGGAATCGTCCACCACGACCACAGAGACGCCCAAGACGGATCGAAGTGCGTCATGAAGTGTGGCTGTGTGCGATGCACATGGGATCACCACCCCAATCATTCCCGAAAGTCCAAGCCCAGTCCCCTCGACTTTCCTTCCACCGCCAGGGTGATCTCAACAAGAGACGGTGGGTCTTCCAAATACACAGGATTCTTCGAATACCAACCAAATGGTTCACCTTCATTCGGTCGATTGTTTTGGTTGAGATCGCGATACGCCCCGATCCATACCCGGCCGGACGATTGAGGCACCGAAATTTCGAAGGTGCCCGAGGGGTTCACTTCATGGACACCAACCACACGGGGACGAGGACCAGAAGTGTTTCGCTGATCTCCATCAAACAGATCGATTCGAATCCGGCCACCAACGCTCTCTCCACCGGTAATTTGACCGCGAAGTGTGATGTGGGGACCTTCTTCCACAACGCCACCTTCTTTGCCCGGATGATCGGCCCCACCCGGAGTCCCCGGGGGTGCAGGTTCTGGGTCTTGAGGGACGCCTGGCTTTGGCGCCACCGAACTCCCTGAACCATCGAGTCCAGGTGGCGGCTCCGGTAGTTCGGTGGACCCCGCCGGCGCCGGTGTGGGCTCTTCTGCTGACCCCGGCTTCGGTTCTTCCGGCACACCGGCCGTGGGTTCCGAAGGCACACCGGCCGCACTCGGCTCCGAAGGCACACCCACCTCACCGGCCTGTTTTGGTACGACTATACCCGCACCCTGCGCGATGACCCCACCCTCCGAGGGATCTTCGGGGACTCCTGGCGTGGGCTCCTCGGGGATTCCTGGGGTGGGCTGACCATCCACTCCCAGCGCTACGTCGGTCACGGGAGGCGCGCCCTGTTCGGTAGACACTTCGGCCTCGAGGTTCTCCGCGGCTTCCAAGATCGGATCCTTTCCGCAACCGCAGAACAAAAAACCCATCATGAGCGCCCGTGTTAGTGGACAATGTTTCATCTGTAGCCCATCGTATCCAACATGATGTCCATCATTCGTGCAGCCCTCCGCCCCACCATTCTCAATATGGTGGCCAAGGTGTACATTCCAGTGCTCTTCCCACTCACGTTTTTGATCGCGTTGGTGTCCGTTAAATTGGATGGATTGTTGGGCTTTAATGATGGATTTCTTCCCTCTCCAGCCAACTACGGTGTGGCGCTAGGGAGCTTTGTGCTCGGGGGCATCCTGTGGCTGTGGACCTACGAACAGTTGACCCGACTTGGCGAAGGCTCTCCATCTCCCACCGCCGGCCGAACCACCCGGCTTGCAAGAACGGGAATCTATGCCCACAGCCGCAATCCAAGTCTCTTCGGAAAACTGCTCGGAGTCCTATCCGTCGGTTTTATCTTGAATTCCATCAGTTTCTGCGGCATTCTGGTACCATTGCTACTCGCGGGGTCATTGGTCGAAAAGGTGGTTCGTCAAGAACCACAACTCGTCGAGATGTTCGGCGTAGAGTATGAACAGTATCGGAAAGAGGTTCCTCTGTTCATTCCCTGGAAGTTGTTGATTCCATCCCGCTTCCTTTCTTCTTGAGGTGTAAACATGGCGGGCGTCACACTCATCAATCCCCCTGAGCGTCTTCGCGTCTGGGCCGGTATTCCAAAAGCACATGCCCATGGCGTGTACTGCTTTCCTCCTCTTGGACTCATGCACATTCAGGCGGCAGTCGAAAAGCGGAGCCACTACATCGCTGAGATCTGTGATCCGGTGGTCGACGACCTCGATTACCCCGATTTCGAACAGATGCTCAAGCGGTACCCCCTCGATCTCGTCGGGATTGAGACGTATACGCATTCGCTGCCCGACGTGCAGATGACCATCAATTTGGTGCGCAAGCTCAACCCAAATGCAAAGATCGTTTTGGGTGGCCCACACTGTGCGATGTTCCCCGAGTATGCCATTCAAATAGAAGGCATTGATGCCATGGTCACCGGTGACGGTGAAGACGCATTCCTTGACCTGGTGAAGGCCCATGATGAAGGACGCGACTTCTCGGGTATCTCCAGTGTTTGGTGGAAAACATCCGATGGCGAAATCATTCGCAACACGGAGCTTCCATCCACAAAAGACCTCACTCGGTATCCATGGCCAGACCGAAGCCGGTCTCGCTATAAAGACTACTACCTACCGGGCACCAAGCAGCCCATGGTCACGACGGCCATCACCAGTCGCGGCTGCCCTCATTCCTGTCCGTTTTGTCTGACCTACAAGAAGCAATACCGGATCCGGGACATCGATCACATCCTCGATGAGATGGAACACTGCTTGAGTTTGGGGATCACCGAAACTCACTTCATCGATGACCTGTTCACCCCCAACTCTCAGTGGGTTCTCAAATTCTGTGATGCCATTGAGCGAAGAGGCCTCAAGTTCAGCTGGGGCTACAAAACGACGATTGCGGGGACCACGCGCGAGCAGATTCGTCGCTGCCGAGAAACAGGATGCACCAAGATTCACTTTGGAGTGGAGAGTGCAAACAATGAAGGGCTGGATGCATGGGGCAAACATTGCGATACCGATGACGTCCACCGTGTCTTCAAGTGGTGTCGTGAAGAAGGCGTCCGCTCCGTTGCCTACATCATGCTCGCTGGTCCACACGAACGAACCTTGGATGAGGCGTTCAACAACCTCGATGAAATGATCAAGCTCGACGCAGACTTCGCTGTCTTCGCCGTCTTCAGCCCGTACCCAGGCACCGATAGCTTTGCAGATGGCGCCAAAATGGGACTGTATGCGGCCGACTGTTGGGACCGACTGATGAAAGATCCACTGTGCGGTGTCGAAGTTCCCGTCTGCTGGGAAGAGCATCTCAGTAAAGCGGAGATTCTTGAGCTCCTCAAGGTGGCGCACAGACGCTTTTATATGCGTCCAAAGTTCATCGCACGCCAAGCGCTCGGACTATCCACATCGGCTGAATTGAAGCGACTCGCTTCCGGGGCACTCTCGCTGCTCAAGCTTGAGCTTCTCGATGCCAAGAGCCGTACTGCGCCCGTCTGATGCCCCATTTTATATGGGTCTCTTGCGCCACAATGCTCTGGGCTTCGACGCTTGCATACGCGAAACAAAACGTCTCGACCGTAGAGGTTCGCTTGTTGCGGGTAGAGGGAGCCGCCGTGGGTGTTCGAAGAAGCGCGGAACGACTCGCAGAGATTTCAGGAAAAATAAGCAATAACAAACGGTTATCAAACCTGACGGCCCTAAAAACTGAGCTCACCGACCTGCATAGAATGGTGATCAGTGCCCGCATGGCCGTCACCCTGGCCACCCAAGAATTAAATTCCGCTCAGCCATCAGAGTAGGCGGTTTACTTTACTTTTGGGACTACTCTTGCTATGTCAATAGTAGGTCCAGACTCTTCATGAGCTCGGGTCGCTCCCCGCTGTGTCCTATTCAGGACGTGTTCCCCCCTCCTTCCCCGAGATATTCCCATGTCCAACCTGTCTGTTCTCGCATTCGACGAGATACCACGTGGTCACGGAGGTCGCGGCGCCACTGAACAAATTGCGCGCCTGCTCGACAACTCCGAAATTGATGCACCCTCCAGTCTTTATGATGAAGCCCTTACGCTGGCCAAAGAGGGCCGCTTTGCGCCCTCCACCGATCGGCTTCGTATGCTGCTTACCCTCGATCCCATCGACGCCGAAGCCTCGTTGCTTCTCGGAAAAGTACTGTCCGCACGCGGTCAATGGCAAGAGGCACTTCAGCGTCTCGATGCCGCCGGCGCCAACGGATCATTGGTGCCCGCACCCCTTCGAGAGCGCGTCGAAAATGCGCTTCGTAACCAAATCCAAGATGCAGAAGAGCATCGTCTTCGTGTCGCTGCACGCGAGCGGAGTGAAATACGAAACCTTCGCGCTGAAGCCAAGCGTCTTCGTTCCGACAATGCCGTCCTCGATCAGCAAGTCCAAGCGCTCTACAAGCGCGTGCGCTTGTGGTCGAGTGCTACAGCATTGGTCAGTGGATGTGCCGCAGCACTCTTGCTGGTTGCAATCGTAAGTGGCGGCCCCACGGCCAACGCGGAAACTGCACCTCTGACCGATGCCGTTCTCTCCGAGATTATAGCGGAAGAAAGTACGGAACAAGCGATTGCGGATGCCGCAACGATGGCCGCAACGAGCTACCGATATGGAGTAGATACTCCCCCGGAAGCGAACGCTCCCATCGAGACCATCGCACCCGCCACAACCGCTGAAATCGTGGATGCTGCGCTCAGTACAGAGCCAAATACCACAACAGCCCTGAACACCCTGCCCACCACACACACGGTGGTGAGTGGTGACACCCTCGGCTCGATCGCCCTCAACTACTACGGCAAATCGAGTGAGTGGCGGGCCATTCGCGACGCGAACCCAGACACCCTACACGGCAGCATCAAGCTGAGCCTCGGTATGAATCTGAACATCCCGACTGTTGCCGAATAAGTTCGGTTGGTCATCAATGAACAAGGGCCCACTTCAGTGGGCCCTTTTCGTTTTACTGCTGAGCCGCCTCACGAGCGCGGGCATTCTTGATCTTGTTCAGACGGTTTTTCGCACGCTTAAGCTTGCTCAAGGACCAGGCCTCATTCGCCAATCGCTCGGCTGTATCCCAGTCTTTTTTGCGATAGTAGATGAGACATTTTTGATGCAATGCCAACGCACGGTCATGCTTGGTAAGCTTGTACGACAGGTAAATATTGACGTGCTGTTCGGCATCCCCAAGACGCTTCTGGCGCAGATACATGCGGGTCAGGAAATAATGAACCCGTCGGTTCTTTGGAGCAACACGGAGAACCTTTTTGAAGTACTTCAATGATTCGACATAATTACGTCGATACATATAGAGCCGGCCCAACATCAGGTTGTTGACCACATTGTCGGGATATGCGCGATGATTTCTCAGTGATGCCGCGGTGGCACGCTTAAGCGCACCCTCCTCGAGCCAGGTGTATGTGAGCGCAAAGGTTGCGGCAGGACCCAAGAAAATTCCGTCGCTTTGAACTTTCTGCAACTGCTCAATTCCCAGCATGCGGTTGTCCGCAAAATCAGGGAGACCCTTTACGCTCCGGGTAATGACAGTCCGCCAATAATTGTACAGCCCATCACCCAACAGCAAATCGGGAAATTCAGGGGCCAATTTTTTGGCTCTGTTGACCGACTTCATGGCTTCAATTCCACGATTAAGGGCCGTTAAATAGCTCCCTTTTCGCATGGCATGAATGGCATCGATTCCCAGGACGCCCGCCAAAATAAAGTTTTCCCAGGCATCGTTCCCTCGAACTTCCAATGCCTGCATTAGCTGCTGTCTTGCCTGCTTTGCTGCATATTCGTACTGTTGCTCAAATGAGAAGTCTAGGTTCTCAAGCATGAGTGCTTGATACACCAACACCTTTCCGATCGGACCGAGGGCACTGCCTGGAAATCGCTCTTGGGCCGCCTCAAATGCGGCCTTGGCCTCTGTGTACTTTCGCTGGTAGACCAACTCGACAGCTTCGTGACAAGCATGCACAAATTCCACGTCCATTTGCAAGACGCGGGCGCCTTCGTAGATCTTTTCTGAATAGGGGCGCACCGATTCGACTGCATCGGCTGTCGCGGTGGCGACCTCCGACTCATCTTCGATGTCCGCCATGATCGGTTTGTCTTTTTTTCCGGTAAATGTGGCGTCATCGTAGTCGTCTTGGGCCATGGCTGGCCATGCAAACAGAAGCATCAGGGCTGCCATGGAGGATTGAAGAACTCTCATGAAACTTCTCCTTCGCGGTGGGTACGCAAACGTGCATCCACCGCATCGGTGAGAACCCGCTCTAATTGGGTTCCCATCAATCGATTGATTTCTCGAATTCCCGTCGGGGATGTCACGTTGATTTCAGTCATAAAAGGGCCGATTGTATCGATACCGACGAACAACAGGCCCGCATCCTTCAACCATTGTCCAATACGGGCACAAATTGCCTTGTCGGTTTCAGAGAGAGTACAGCCCTCAACCGTTGCACCCACATGCATATTGCCACGGTGATCCCCGGGCTGAGGAACACGATTCATCCATCCAACCGGTTCACCGTCGATCAAGATGATTCGTTTGTCGCCATTCTTGATTTCTGGAATGTGATGCTGAACCAGAATGTGTACGGTCTGATTTTCAGTCAACACCTCGATCATACTGCGGAGATTACCATCTCCGTGTTGAGAGATCAGAACGCCTCGACCTCCGTTCCCATCCCACGGCTTTAGCACCACACGACCCGGAGCAGTCGCAACCCAGGCCATGGCTCGATCCACTTCCCGGGTCACCAAAGTGGCGGGGACCAAGTCTGGATACCGCAACGCCACCATCTTTTCATTCGCATCTCGAATGCTCGCAGGATGATTGAGTACCAGGGTCGATGGCGGCACAAGATCGAGCATGTATGTGGAGAAAATATAGCCAATATCGAAGGGAGGATCTTTTCGAAGCCAAACCACATCAAAAAAGCCGAGATCAACATCCGCTGGAGCCGCAGAATCGAAATACGGCGCCTCCACAGTCACATGTACTTTTTGGCAGCGTGCATGAGATCGCCCACCCACGGCAAACAGATCGCCGGGAGTACACCAGTAGACACCGCGCTCACGTCGACATCCTTCCAACATCAACATGTACGTGGAGTCTCCACTCACATCAATATGCTCAAGCGGATCCATCACAAACAGTGTGTTCACATCAAACCCCGTGGCGCCCATGTTGCCACAACCCGCATCCCATCATTGTTCATCTGCTATTTACCGATACAAAAACGACTAAATAAACGGTCTAAAACCGCTTCACGTGCGTCGATTCCGGCAAGTTCACCCAGTCGCTCGATGGCATAGACGATCTCCGAGGCGGCCACGGCAGGACCAAGCGCACCCGTCAGCGCGGTACTGGCCTGCTCACAGTGCTCTCCAACCGCCCGATAGAGATCGTGCTGTCGTTGACTCAGGACCACGATCTCTTGATCGCGGGCATGCTCCATGCCCACACGTTCTCGAATCCGTCGACAGAGGCCATCCACGCCCTCTCCTGTCGTGTTGTTGATTGACACATGAACCTCGGGGCCATCTGGGTGGGGTGGGTGATCGGCAAACGTCCCAACCACCACATGATCACCCCGCTCAAGCAAGTCTTTCACCGAATCATTCATCGGACAATGAAGCGGGAGAACCACCAGCCTCAAATCGGCCCCGGCACTCAGACTCTGACCGAGGGCCACACCCGCTTTCTCCAATGCATCGTCGGTACCACCCTCTCCTGCAGTATCCATAAACGTAATGTCCATTCCATCGATCAAAACTCCCCGCTCCACCACATCCCGCGTGGTTCCAGGACGGTCACTCACCAGTGCACGCTGACTCCCAACCAGGTGGTTGAAGAGGCTTGATTTTCCTGCATTTACAGGACCGATCAAGGCCACACGTGCACCTTCTTGTCGAATCCGACTGGTGGACCAGGTCTCGGCCGTTTCTTGAGATTCTCGACAGATCAACAACAACTTTTCGCACACTGCTGCATCTGATTCTCGACTGAGATCATCATCCGGATGATCCAGTCGAGCTTCCAGTTCCGCTGCCAGATCCAACAACCGCTCTCTCAAACCCGTGACATGTTCATCCATGCCCCCGCTCAATCCCGAACGGGCATCCTGGGTTCCTTCGCGGGTTCTCGCTGAAATCAGTGCATTCAGTGCCTCAGCATGAAGCAAATTGGTTCGGCCATTCTCCAGCGCTCTTCGGGTGAATTCTCCAGGTCGAGCGGGCCGCGCACCGGCAGACACCAATGCATCCAGAACGGCTGAAAGCAATACCGGGTTTCCATGGCCCGACAATTCGACCACATCTTCACCCGTATAGCTATTCGGCCCCGGCATCCATACAGCAAGCACATCATCGATGGAGTTCCCACCATCATCAAGTACTGTTCGAACACTTGCACGCCGTGGCACCCAGGTGGGACCACCGGGACACACTCGCTCTGCAATCGTTCGAGCAGCGGGGCCGCTTAAACGAAGAACACCGATCGCCGAGCGACCCCATGGGGTCGACAAGGCAACGATGGTGTCCATTTAGGCCTCTGCGCCCGCACCGTCACCCGCGTCGGCGAAGATGCGTACCTTGCGATCGCCATCTTGCTCCACAGTCTCGGTTTGAACACCTTCCATATCGGCGATCTCCATGTGAACAATGCGACGCTCAAAGGAGTTGAGTGGCTT
>Ga0315320_10001519_pt1 | contig 19243 bp, 15 predicted proteins | sample M140m21515metaG_FD_203458 | JGI IMG/M metagenome (GOLD analysis project Ga0315320, IMG submission 203458) | Ammonia-oxidizing marine archaeal communities from Monterey Bay, California, United States - M1 40m 21515 | ecosystem: Environmental > Aquatic > Marine > Coastal | place: USA: California... | reverse complement strand
CCAAGCAGCCACCGTTCGGGAGATGCGTGAAGAACTCGGACTCGATGTCACCGCCCAAAAAGAAATATGGAAGAGTGTATCACCCCGAGGTCTTGAAATTCACTGGTGGAAAACAGTAATTGAAGCTGGGCAAACAATCGTTCCGAATCCTGACGAAGTCGAGTCCTTCAGTTGGCTGACGGCCAGAGAAATAGTGGCCTGCTCAAATTTACTAGAAAGCAACCGCTGCTTTTTTGAAGCCCTCGAGAACGGCGCATTTTCAATCTAGTGTCTCTTGGTCATTCGGTGCGGTAAACACGGCCTAAAAGATGCTAGAGCTTCTCAGCGTAGAACTCACCCGATTTATCTTTGAATCAAGGTGACGGAACTGGTTCGCGAGTTCATTACAAAGCAACCTTGCAGTGCTCGATCTGTTCGAGCTTCTTTATGCAAGGTGACTGCAGCAAGACAACCCTCGATGCTTGTTCAAAATAGATCACACACTCTATTAGCTTGAAGGGGCTTGAAGAAGAACCACAAAAAGAAGCTAACTAAGGTTTGAAAATCACCATCAACTCAAAGACCAAAAGAGAAGAGAAAACGCCTAAGGGTACATAACATACAAACGGAAGATTGACTTAGCCGGTGTCATTTCACGCTTTGCCGCCAAAGAAAACGCTTTTGACCGAATTCATGATCTGTCGGCTTGGGAATTTTTTAGCTTAATTTCATACAGTAAGCCGAGAGCTTCCGATGTTCCTGCCGTTCGTATCCTGATTTTTGCTTCACATTCCGTTAGTTCATTTTTACCCTCGCTTGGGAATTGATGTCTGGACGTTTTCTTGTTGTTTGAAACGGCTCAAGGAGTTGGGCTCTCCTCTGCTCCCAATTTCAATCAACCACTTCTCTTATACAGACCCAGCCTGCATTGGTTTCTTTCACAGAAAACAGGTCCTTCTAAAACTGGCAACAGAGTCTGAGGCAGTTCTATTAAGCGTGACACCCGAACTGCGATAGCTAGCCTTTAATACGCAATCGCCTTCAGCCGATTCCGATGACAGGCAATGGACGCTTCAGAGGATTTCCGATTAATTGCCGACCAGAGCAAACCGAAGCTCTCGAATGATTCAATTCATTGTTGGCAGAGAAGCGTGGCACCCGCGCAGGCAAAAGAAGCCATGAATTGGTTAAAATTTGGTGTCAATCGACTTTCTAGGCAGCATTTACGATTGTAAAAGCCTGAATGAACCGATATAGTTTTTGTTCCTAGAGCGTGGAATTTGTCCACGGCTTACGTTTTCAACCCTTTTTGATCCCATCGGTGCTGCTCCTGCCATAAGGACAGTAAAGGCAATTTTTGCCGAGAAAACCGGTAGTGATGGAGTAAATTCATGGCAAATGCGCTAGTTCAAGATCTTATCGACGCGGGTGTTCACTTCGGCCACAGAGCCAGTCGCTGGAACCCTAAAATGTCACCGTATATTTACGGTCGCAAAAACCAAATCCACATCATGGACATTCGCGAGACGGTACGCGGGCTTTTGCGAGCCAAGAAGTACGTTTCCCAGGTTGCCAGTGGTGGAAGTCTTGTTTTGTTCGTTGGTACAAAACGACAAGCCTCGGCCGCAGTTCAGCGTGAAGCCGAACGCTGTGGCATGCCTTACGTCAGCGAACGTTGGCTCGGTGGCGCGTTAACTAACTTCCGTACAATTCGCAGTCGAATGGGTCGACTCGAAGAACTCGAAGAGATTCGCGGCGGCGACAAAATCGAAGGATACTCAAAGAAGGCTCAATCGTCTTTGAATCGTGAGTTCCGAAAGATTCACCGCAACTTGAACGGAATTCGCACGATGAATCGCAAGCCGGAATGCTTGATCATCGTTGACCCAAATAAAGAAAAGAACGCAGTTCTTGAAGCTAAAAAGCTTGGAATCACGACCGTTTCTTTAATCGATACTAACTGCAATCCTGATCTGATCGATTTGCCAATCCCCGGCAACGATGACGGTATTCGCTCGATTGAATTAATCATGAGCCACATGGCCGACGCGGTTCTTGCAGGTCGGAAAGCAATCGTTGCGAAAAACGAAGGCAAAGAATCAGGTGCCAAAGCCGACGCTGCCCCCAAAGCGGATGCTGTGCCGGACAAAGATGCCGAAGAAACTGCAGTTTAGTTCTGACTGCTTAATTTTGAATAAACAACCGGCAGGGCTCTGGACGAGCCCCGCCGGTTCTTCGAATCCGATAAAGATCAAAAAACGATTTTCGTTTTGCTGCGAGGTTGCAGCCAAAGAGAATCAATCATATCCCCTTACGACACCGGTAAAACGCAAACCGGGATGCATGCGAGTCCGACCGATTCGTTGCAACTGTCGCGACATTTGATACCAAGAGAAGGAAAAACAATGAGCGTAACCATTTCAGCCAAAGACGTCAGCGAATTGAGAAAAGCGACGGGCGCCGGGATGATGGACTGCAAGGAAGCACTAAAAGAATCCGGTGGCGATGTCGAGGGTGCCCTCGACTTCCTCCGAAAAAAGGGACAGAAAGTAGCGGCCAAGCGAGCCGACCGTGACGCCAATGAAGGTGTCGTTGTCGCACTCACAAACGAGTCCGGCGACACTGGCATTATCCTCGCACTTAGCTGCGAAACCGACTTCGTCGCCAAAAACGATGATTTCATTGCGTTTGCCAACAGCCTCGGACAGTTGGCCCTTGAAAACTTGCCAGAAACAAAAGAGGAACTACTCGCACTTCCTTACGAAGGTACACCACTGGCCGAAAAACTCGTCGAGCAAACCGGAAAGATTGGTGAGAAGATCGAGATTTCGGGCTACGGAAAAATGAGCGGCGAGAGCATCGCCACTTACATCCACGCCGGCAGTAAAATTGGCGTCGCCGTCTCCTTCAAGTCCGGTGGCAATGACGATGCCGCGAAATTCTTCCGAAGTATCGCAATGCACATCGCAGCGATGAATCCTGTCATTCTTTCACCGGAAGAGTTTGACGCAGATTTCGTTGCCAAAGAAACTGAGGTCATTCAGGCTCAAATCAAAGCCGAAAACGAACTCAATGAATCCGAGAATCTTGGCAAACCAATGAAGAACGTGCCGCTCTTCGGAAGTAAGCTTCAATTGACTCCAGAGGTCATGGCGAAAGCTGAAGCCGACATCAAAGCACAGTTGGAAGCCGAAGGAAAACCCGAGAAGATCTGGGACAAAATCGTACCGGGGAAACTCGAGCGTTTCGTTGCCGACAATACGCTGCTCGACCAAGAACGCTGCCTATTAAGTCAGTTCTTTGCACTGGACGATAGCAAGACAGTGAAGTCGGCCATTAGTGATTTCGCAGATGCTGCAGAAATCGTTGAGTTCAAGCGGCTGTCGGTTGGTTAAAGCAATCCAGATAATTAAATATTCGACAATTTAATCGTTGTCGTAGAAGCCCTGCTGTTTGCAGGGCTTTTTTTGTATTCTAATCAAGCTTGGCAGAGCAACCTACAATCGATGCAGCGAACCAATTCGCTAAACGAACGATGCTCCTAGGTCCGCATCTGTCCGCTATATTTTAGAGACCGAATATCTGAACCCCACAACAATCGAATGACGCAAACGGCAAAATACAAACGAATCATCTTGAAACTGTCAGGCGAGAGCTTCAGCCCCTCCGGAGAACGGGGGATCAGCATGGAAGAGGTTGTGCACATCTCGCAACAAATCAGCGAAGCACAACAGCTTGGGTGCCAGATTGCGGTCGTTATCGGCGGCGGCAACATCCTTCGAGGTAGCCAATTCAAAGCGAAAAATGAAGTAGTCCACGAAGCGACCGCACACTACATGGGCATGATGGCCACCATCATTAACGGCCTCGCCCTCCAAGATGCACTAGAATCCGTCGGTTGCCAGACGCGATTGATGAGCGCAATAAAGATGGACGGCGTTTGCGAGCCCTACATTCGCCGTCGAGCCCACCGGCATCTTGAGAAAGGACGAATTGTCATTTTAGGTGCAGGCACCGGAGGCCCCTTCGTAACCACTGACACCGCCGCTGCGTTGCGCAGCATGGAACTCGAAGCAGACATCCTCATGAAAGCCACACGCGTTGATGGTGTCTACAGTGAGGATCCTGAAAAGAACCCCCACGCCGTACTTTACTCCGAACTTGAATTCCAAACGTGCATTGAAAAGAATCTTCGCGTCATGGACTCCACTGCAATCTCCCATTGCATGGAGCACAACATGCCTTTGATGGTTTTTAACTTTCGCAAAGACGGAAACATCATCAAAGCGGTTCTTGGTGAAAAAGTCGGAACCATCGTCAGCAACAATCCAATTGCAGACTAATCATAAAACCAATCGAAACGTCAGCCATTTATATAAATTCCCTTGTCGACACTAATGGGAAATTACGCGTATAATCAAGTCAGCCTGTCGGCAAATCCTTGGATCAATTTGTGCTGGGGAACGTCGATCGTCTTGAATAAACAAATTAATATAGAACAGTAATTTTACTGAACGGAGAACCCTATGCCTGCCGCCGCAATCATCGAAGATGCCGAACAGAGGATGGATAAAGCAATTGAGGTTTTGAAAAAAAGCCTCAGTGGAATTCGCACCGGGCGAGCTAACCCTGGACTTGTCGATTCCCTCCGGGTAGATGTTTATGGATCTCCCACGCCGATTAAGCAGGTGGCTCAAGTCGGTGCTCCCGAACCAACACAAATCGTCATTCGCCCCTACGACACCGGGATCATCAAAGAAATTGAAAAGGCAATTGTTGCCAGCGACCTTGGCTTCAATCCCCAAAACGACGGTCGCGTCGTCCGAATTAACATTCCGCCGCTCTCGACTGACGTGAGAAAAAAGATGGTCAGTCGGATCAAAGAGCTGACAGAAGAGGCGAAAATTTCAATTCGTAACGTCCGTCGTGACGGCAATAAGGCGGCTGACGTGGCTGAAAAGGATAAGACACTTTCTGAAGACCAGAGAGATGACGTAAAGGATCAGGTTCAAGAACTGACCAAGAAGTTTGAAATTCAAGCTCAGGAGATTGCGAAAGCAAGAGAATCCGAGGTCATGGAAGATTAACCTCTCCTAATCCAGCACCCATGAAAAAGGGCTCTGACCATCCGGTCTGAGCCCTTTTTTTGTGAAGTAATTGTTGTGAAACAGCTCTCCTTCAACCGATGTGCTATCGCTCTTCGCCCTGCACTAACTGAAATCTCGACAAAAACCGCGGTCCTCAGCGGCCACCGTCAGTTGAATTTGCCAAAAAAGTAAAACTATACCGGTCGGTAAAACATTGCCATTTAACCAAGCATTCACGATAAAAACCAACCTATTGAATTAACCGCCCACAACGCTCCGAATGCTGAACATATCTAAGAACATTTTCCGCAGAAGCGCGTTTCGCACTTCGATGTGACCTACTGGTTGGAGTACCCCATGAGAATTCAAACTACATTCCTTGCAACACTCTTAACCGCAGTTGCTGTTTTGGCAATGGACTGTTCGGCCCAAACGTACTCAGTCCAGCAATTGCCAGTCAACCAACAAGCCGAAGCAAGCCTGAACAACGCTTCTCGGTTCCGATTCATCGCCGCCCAGCAGAAGCAAAACTCAGTTCGAACCGCTAATCCAGCCATTCAGATAGCCCCAGTGAGAAACTCACTGGCACGCAACGCGATGCCCGCTGTCACACGGCCGCAGACAAACAACTTAACGGTCGCAACCTTTGAAACCAACAATTCAAACGGCATTGGACTTTCTCGTGGTTTCATCGAAGGCAACTCGATCCTTCAACCGTCGCCAGCAAGCAGCATTCAATACCAAATGGTTGCTGAATCTCCGTCATCAACGCGAACCAACATTTTTGGAATTGACGAAGATCAATGCTGCGACGAGTGGGAAAATTTCACTGCCTGCGGCGGGCTGAAAACAAATCCTGGCCACTATGGAATTCCATGGTTAACCGGCAAAGACAACTGTGAAGCCGCAGCGGGTTGTGGATGCGGCATCAAGCGAAAAGGCTTCGGATGCGGCACTTCAGCCTGCGACTCGACAGCCGTAAGATGCACCAAGCTCAAAGGTATTAAAGGCTGGTTCAAAAAGTCAGACTGCCAATGCGAGTCTTGTCACCCAGCTCAGTCAACCGCCGTAGAATACGTGGAAGAAAATTAGACTGACAGAGCTTTACTTCAGCGAACAAAATGGAGAGCTCGCTATTGAGCCTCCCACTTTCCTGAACTTTGTCGCTGACTCATGCTGTCGAACCCCGCAGCAAACGGACGGCCGGAGCCGCAGCTAATGCTCCGGCCGCGTCCATTTCTTCTTGCAGCGTTAAGCTCTATTAAAAGCTCTCTCTGAATTGCTTGCCTTGGAATTCAAGGGACTAATAATCGGGTCGGGGTAGGCATCCCCTTTTGTTCGGCACCAGCGAACCAATGTTCCTTCTCGCTGGAAAATTCATCCCGAGAAAATGGCTATTCAGATTCTCTGTATTTCGAATTCGAATCGCGTTTGGATGATTTCAGGAAACAAAAGAGGAGAAACAAAGAAATCAAACGACACTCCAAATAAACAAACCCGATCATTTCTACGTTCGACACCTGCCCCGCCTAGAATGCTCCAGTTGACCCGGAACGGGATTCTTTCAATGACCACCCCTGTGGAGCTACTCCACTCTGCGGAGGCGCAGTCGTTGACTGGAATCCTTGCTGGCCGGTCTGAGGAATGACTGGGTTCACCATAAAATTCTGCCCAGCGGCGGGAGCTCCAACACTGTTGGGCACCGATAGTTTTCCAGAAAACTGATTCCCCGAATTTGGCGGTAACGTAGCGATTCGTGGAGTTCCCACAAACCCGCTTGGGGCAACTACTGCGGAGGCATCATTCACAGGCAACCTCGAAACGTCACGACTGTCATCTATTTGCGTCGACGCATAATCTACCGCCTTGGTGTAAGTACTCTGAACAACAGGGACAGTTGCAGCAACAGCTCCGCGATTGGCGGTTGCTGGATTAACAACAGTTCCCGTCGTTTCAACGAATCCTGTACTGGAGGCAGCCATTCCGTTGATTGGTTGCCCGGAATTAACTGGAACCGCCCCCTGGCGAGCCCAGGCCGCAGCGGTTTGATTACCTATCGCTTGATTATTCGGCATCGGTGCCCGCTGGTTTGGATTCACGATCACGGACGACCCGGCTACCGAATTTACCTGTGGATTGGGCGACATTGAGGGGATGTTCAAACTATATGCCTGCGGGGGTTGCACAGTTGTTTGACCCGCAAACCAATTGTTTGCTTGATTACCCGAAGTTTGACAACCCGTAGCCATAATTAAACTGCAGGCTAACAACAGAAAATAGTGAATACGAACCATCGAGGTTGTCCTTAAAAACACTGCCAACTTTAGATAAAAAATCTTTTTTAGCTCAAGTTCTCAAACTTTGAGTTACTCAAGGCGGCGTACGATAGCAACTTGCGATGCCTTCGCAAGATCAGTTCCCCGCGTCTCCTGCCATGCAATCACCTGCGACGATCTAAATTCGCGGCTGAGATGCCAAATGTGCAATGGTGTTCGTGGCAATTTTGGGTCAAAATATTGAATCTTCTTTAGATGATAGCCCAACCTCAATACGGAAGCTCGATGAAACTGCCCCTCCAGAACAGGCCTCCCTTTCGGCTCTTCTCAACTTGCAAAACGCTAGCATTTTGCTTCATCTGTTTCGCGAGTGCCCTACCCTCTGCAACGCTATCCGGCCAACAGCAAACCGCAGAACTGGTTTTGGTTGGCGGAAATATTTATACGGTCGATGCATCACGCCCTCATGCTGAAGCGATTGCCGTGGACGCTGGTCGCATTGTTGCCGTTGGATCTGACGAGGCGATCGCAGCTTACGTCGGCTCAGAAACACAAGTTATCGATCTCAAAGGTAAATTCGCAATGCCTGGATTTATCGAAGGCCATGCTCACTTTATGGGCCTTGGTGAATCCAAGATGATGCTAAACCTACATCAGGCAAAAACATGGAATGAGATTGTACTTCAGGTTGAAAACGCGACCCGCACAACGCCGCCCGGCGAGTGGATCATCGGTCGTGGCTGGCATCAGTCTAAATGGGATCACGTCCCCTCCCCCAACGTGGATGGCTACCCGACTAATTTCGAAATGAATTTGGCAACTCCGGACCACCCCGTTTTATTGACCCATGCCAGCGGCCACATGAGTTTCGCTAATGAATACGCCATGAGGCTCGCGGGAGTCGATGCAGATACAGCCAATCCAAAAGGAGGAGAAATTGTCAAAGACGAAAACGGCAAGCCAATCGGAATTTTTCGTGAGACGGCCCAGGCTTTAATTCAAAAAGTAAAAACCCGCGCAGACAGCCAAAGGCCTCCAGCGGAGAAACAGGCATATTCGCAGCGGGCAGCTGAACTCGCTTCGGCGGAATGCCTAAAGAAAGGAATCACCAGCTTCCAGGATGCTGGCTCCAGCCTTGCCACGGTGAGAACACTTCGCCAGTTAGCCGATCGAGGCCAACTTGGAGTGCGTCTGTGGGTCATGATTCGAGATGACAATGATCGGCTTCGAGGACAACTGGCGAACTTTAAAATGATTGGATATGCAGATCAGTTTTTGACTTGCCGGGCGTTGAAGCGTTCTATCGATGGTGCCTTAGGCGCTCACGGCGCATGGCTACTCGCTCCCTATCAAGACCTTCCCACCAGCTCAGGTTTGAACACCGCGTCCATTGAATCGGTTACCGAGACCGCTAAACTTGCAATCAAAAATGACTTCCAAGTTTGTGTTCATGCAATTGGTGATCGGGCCAACCGAGAAGTGCTAGATATTTACGAAAAGATGTTTCGGGATTTCCCGAGTCAATTTCCACGTAGATGGCGGATCGAGCACGCCCAACACCTGCATCCTGACGACATTCCCCGGTTTGGAAAACTGGGTGTAATTGCTTCGATGCAGGGGATTCACTGTACATCTGACGCTATCTTCGTCCCGCAACGATTAGGGATGCGACGCAGCGAGCAAGGCGCCTATGTCTGGAAATCATTAATTGATTCTGGAGCCATCGTCACCAATGGAACCGACGCCCCCGTTGAGGACGTTGACCCAATTGCTTCGTTTTACGCCTCAGTTACGCGTCGTTTGACCGACAAGGTCACATTTTTCCCGGAACAAGTGCTGACCAGAGAACAGGCCATTCGGTCCTACACGATCGACAATGCCTACGCTGCTTTTGAAGAAAGCATCAAAGGCTCTCTAGTCCCCGGAAAGCTGGCGGATATCGTGGTACTCAGTAATGATCTCATTCAATGCGATGCAGAAGAAATCAAAAATACTCGCGTGGAGATGACCATCATTGATGGCAGAATTGCATTCCAGTCAAAAGTGCCGACCAAGAACCAAAAATAAATGACGCGGGAATTCTAAAAACGCTACCGTTTAACCCAAGCTTTAAGTCCCGCGAGAGAAATCAAACGCCGACGGCAGGGATAGCTATCCCACTGCCCCTTGGCTAAACCGTCAGTCTGCGGTGCCGACGAAAACAAAACGCGAGCGCCAACCACCCCAACATGCTGCCCGGCTCTGGAACCGCCGAGAAAATACGGTCGTACCCAATCACGTCCATCGCCGTTAGATCGATATTGGAAAGTTCATTGCCAACTCCGAAATCAGTCGTCGGATCCATGATCCCAAGGCCACCCTCTAAAGCCCAGTGGCTTGCTTGCTCACCATCGCCATAGTTGACTCCCTTGGACCAAGCTGAAGCGACACCAGCAGCGTTGGTCAGCCCCCCGTCGATCGAAAAGTACTTATCCCTCTCATCAGCCGTCCAGTCGAGATCGGCGCCGGCAGCTTCACTCTCAGTTGAGAACCTTAGAAAATCTAAACTATTAACGAAATTCAATTCGTCATCCGAAAACTGCCCGCCACCGTTGTTATCCAGCTCATCAACACCGCTTGAAAATCCCAAGGTGTGCCCGATTTCATGCAAAGCAGTTCCGAAAAAGTCTAAGTGGTTCGCTTCAATTCCATCACTTGGGTCAAAATCCCAGTCATAAAGCGAATTGAAATTAATGACCCCGTCAACGGTTGACGAATGGGAATCCCTCAAGCCAAGGGCTTTTGCATTGGCCGTTGTCAGTGTAACGGTGGTGTTATTCAACCCAGCATTATTGTCCAGATATCCAAGTTCGAAATTCGTTCCCGGCGCCTCAGAAGTTTGGTTGGTGTAAATCGAAAAAGAGGGCCCTTCCGACAGACCATTAAACATCTTAGTGTCGTCTGCAGTGGTCACGTCGTTACCGATTGCATTCCGGAATTCAGTGTAGGTAAACGAATCTCGAACGTACGAAGCAGAGCTTACCGTGCGTTGATCTAACGTGACAAAACCGAAATCAAGAAAAACCGTGATGTTGTCGTGAAATTCAGCTCCCCACGTACTGGCAGCTCGCTGGAATGATTGGTTGGCCAGGACATTCGTTCCGATACTCGATCGAATATTCATTTGCCCCTCACAGGTAGAACACCACCCGACGAGCAAAACAATAAAACCAAGTGAAAAACGATTCATCGATCAGAAAACCAAATAATTCAGAGAAGAAAAATTTCAGGATGGGGAGCCAAGACAGACGGTTTGTCGCCGAGACCGATGCACCTAGAATACGCTCGCAGGAGTGCTTTTTCAAGGATAAACAAGCGACAACGACCAAACCCGAAGCAAGCCGGACGAATTCCCCCTGTTTTCCCTTTGTTTTTCAGCAATCCATCCGCCACTGACAAGGCAAGACGCACGACACTTCGTCAGGCAAATGATGGGCGAGCAATGGGCAAATTGAATAAACAGCGAAACCTCAGCTTCGAGCGTCCCCAAACAGGCCACAGCCAGCGCTGGTGTGACCGAATCATTCCCGGAGATCCAACGGCAATTGCTTGACTTTTGGCAGCGCGCCTTCAAGCTCCAGGAGCCACCTCTTCGTCCCGACACCGCCTTGAGTTGAGAACCCACCCAAGCCACCACTGCGGACGACTCGATGGCAAGGCACAATCATGGGAAATGGGTTTCTCTTCATCACCGTCCCGACGGCCCTGGCGGCTCCCGCTCGGCCCACTTTTTTTGCCAAAGTGCCGTACGTCCACATCTCGCCGCGAGGTATTCTCCGACAGGCCTGGGTAACCGCCAATTGAAACGCGGTCATCCCAGCGGTCTGGATTTTGAAACGCTCAAAACCCACTTTCTCTCCGGCAAGGTACTTTCGGATTTGAGTCCGGAATTCTTCCATGGGCTCGTAAGATGATACTTCACCCAACCCGGCCTCTTGAAACGCACGACGAACCTCTCCCGGGTCGTCAAAGCCGAGCTTAATTGCGCGGACATTTTTCCGGAAATACAAGACGCCAAACCAGCCGATTACGGATTCAAAAATATCAAGCGACGAATCCGGTTGCTGAATCGGTTGCCCCATCAAATTTCTTTCTAACCGCTTCCAACAACCTTAGCTCATTACCGAATCGGATACCATTTTACCGACGCCCGCGGCCGCTATCCTTGCTTCGACTGCTACCGCGTGAGCCGTCCTCGCTACTGCGACTGTTGCCACGAGAACCACCGTCGCTGTTACGACCGCTGCCACGCGCCCCGCCGTCGTTACCACGATTGTTTCCGCGCGATCCACCTTCGCTGCTACCGCTGCTGCGGCTATTACCACGCGAACTTCCTTCGCTACTGCGACTGCTACTACGGGATCCTCCCGCACCACCGCGGCTACGGTTCCCGCTATTTCCTCGCCGCCCACCACCCGATTTTTTATGATTCTGGATGTTAGATTCAACCAGAACGGTAATCGTCTCTTCCCACGTTGGCACCTTCGCACGCTTCCTCGCTGGCTCACCTCGATCCGAGGACGAATCCAATCGATCATCCTCGTCACGCGAGCTTCGATCTTCAGCGCCCTCACTGCGACGGCTGTCATTCTGAGTTTCCGGTTTACGCCGTCGAGAACGTCCACGACGTCGGGATCGACCTTCACCTTCCTCGCCACGCTGTCCGCGACCGCGATCCTTTCGCTCAACCACCTCTTCACTTGACTCGCCGTCCAAGTCCGAACCGTAATCATCGTCGTCTAACAGCCCAGCCCCAAACCCACCGCTCTTAGGTCGATTACCGCTTTCCGCAGCCGGCTTTGCTTCTCGTTCTGTTCGTTCTGTTCGCTCAGAACTCGACTTTGAACCACCGCGTCGTCTTCGCCGCTTACGACCGCTTGGCCGTGATTCAGAACTGTCGGTGTCGGAATGATCGGCGTCAGCTTCGCTCCCTCGCTCACTGCGTGAGGCAACCGGGGCATCATCAAGGTCGTGATCCCAATCCTCAAGCCCAGCACCAAACCCACCTTTAGAATCGTTGCGATCCGGCCGCTTTGCAGGAGCATCTGTGGTTGGCTTATTTCGCCGCTCAGCAGCCGCTTCCTCGCGATCACCTTCACGAGGTCCTCGTCGCGAACGTCGCCCGCGTCGTGGTTTTTCGGATCGACCTTCATCATGATCTTTTGCTTCAGAACGCTTGGCCTTAGCTTCAGTTCCCGATTCGGAACGACTATCGCTGGAAACCTTCTCCCGACGACCGCGGCGGCGAGAGGCAGAACTCTTGCTTTCCGATGAATCCTCAGAACGTGCGGGCTTACGTCGACGCCGACCATGAGCCGCATCCCCTTCATCAGTTCGGGGTTTCGGATCAAGTTCCTCAATTTCGAACTCGAATACTTCGTCACCTTCGCTCACATCTACATCGCCGTAGCCCTCTTCGTACACCACTTCCACTTCTTCGCTTACCACATCATCAGTCCGTGACGACCCAACCGTCGAAACCGGCTCTTCCGATTCTGAAATAAATGATTTCCGAGGTCGAGGATTCCATCCAATCAAATCGTCACCGGCATCATTTGATTCAGCGTCATTTGATTCAGCGTCAATCGAACCAGAGTCGTCCCCTGATTTGAACATTGATGAAAGAACGCTTGATTTCTCTGGTGAAGGAATTGGTTCCAATCCAAACATTCCACCTTCGTCCTCAGTTTCTGCGACGACCTCTTCTTCTTTTTCCGCCCCAGCATCGGCGACCGGTGTCGCATCTGGTTCGGGCGCTGCTTTTTTGGACGAAGAAATACCAAGCATGTTAGCGAGGAAATCCCAGTGTCCAGCTTTTTTACCGCCGGCATCCGCTGCTACCGGTTCGCCGGCTTCATCGTTCGATTTCACTACCGCCTCGGGGGCAGGTTCAGCCGTCTCTTGACTGGTTACTTCATCTTCTACTTCGTTATCGAACTCATCATCTTCAATCGGTTCCACCTTTTTCGATGCATTCCCGCCAAAGTAATCGTAAAGCTCATCTGTCACGATAATTCTCCGTTGACCTAGTCAACCACAAGGCTGGACCAGCGAAAGCGATTTTCGGCGGTCAGCAGTATATATGCAGGGCCTGCACTAGCAGGCCCAAAATTTATTTGTTGATCCCCTAATATATCGCAAAATGCTTGATTTAAGGAACCCCTTCAGCCCATGCTGAACCAGAATAGCCTGAATGTCACCTCGAATTTGTTGCCTCCGCGAGAAAACAATTCTAGGCAGGCTGGGCAATCCAAGAGAATCACCCCAAAAACCAGCCTGAATACAAAAAAAGCTCGGGTTACCCCGAGCTTTATCATTTCGCACCAATCGCTCTACATTAATTAATATCTCGCCGAATCATCAAGGAACCGTTGTCGGCCACCGAGAACATCGGACGGTGATACGAGTTGTAATGGCTCATCCCACGCGGTCGGAACGACATCCCGACGAATATATTGAACGCATCGTTGGGATTGCCACCGACGTTCAGACTTCCCGTTGGCATTCCTTCTTCACCCAAGTAATACGAGAAACCAGCCTGGACTGCTACTCGCTCAGCCACGGGAATGTCGAAATCAAGCCCCAGTACGGTCTGAGAATCTCCCGACCAGCCAACGTATCCACCACCGGTTCCGCCGGTAGGTGCATCGTACTTGTAATAGAATCGGTAGTGATCGATTGGTTGCTGAATGAGGCCGTCAAACGCGATACCATCATGCACTCCAGATGTATCAGCATCCTGAACACCCTTTGCAAATCGAAAACCTAATGTTGTTCCATTCGGATATACCCAGCCAAGATCACCTCGCAGCTGGACTACATCGTCGGTGGTAAACCACTCTTCGTGAAGAACATCGACAACCATCCCCAACTGCATACCGTAATCTACACGTCGGTAAAAACCACCGGTAATGAAGGTCTGATTTCTTTCCTCAGCGGTGAAACTGTTTCCATTGAAGTTTGATTGAACTGAACGAACACCAAATTGACCTGAAAACAAGCCACATGAAAGCCGGCAAAGTGGCAATCCCGCATTGAAACCAGCGTAGAGGCCATAGCTGCTATCATCAAACAATCGATTTTCAAAGACAGTATCTGGAATTCGGTACATTGGAGACCGGAACGATGTCGCTCCGGAGAAGTACTCAGCGTTCCTAAGTAGCTCTCCCAAACCAGTTATCCAGCACGACCCAGGAGGACACCCACCGCGGCCGTAGCAACTATCACAGCTATCAAAGTAGCCGCCCGCGTCACCGCAGCTCTCGCAGCCACCTTCGATGAATCCACCTTCAATTATTTCACCGTCGTAGTAACCGTCGTCGAGAATTTCAGTTGAGACGACCGGAGCCCCACCCTCGACAACTGCTGATTCCATATTCTGGGCAACCCGAATCGAATTCACGCGATTTCGCGACAGACTTTGGCTACCGCTTGTCTGCATCAAACCAGTTCGCTGTGACCTTCGTTGATCGGTATAAACCGCCCGCTGAGCCTGCCGGTCTGGGCGTGTTGATGACATGTTCGACCGAGATTGAGTCGAAGCTCGACTCATCTTGGGTGCGTTCAGATCGACAGCTATCTCAATGTCGCTCTGCATTACAACCGGCCGCACCGCAGGTTTTTGCTTACTCTGAGCTCTCGCCCGAGCTTCCTGCATCGCAGCTACCCGGCGGTTGTATTCCGCCTGCTGAGCATTGGTCGTGCTGGTGATTACTAATACGGTTGCCAGCGATCCTAAAAAGACCGCCTTCATGCTGAAAGGCAAAAACATTTCGATCATCCTGTCGTGATTGCTAGGGGCCCACGTTGCGGCAACTCGCGCATAAGGCCATTGCAATGGAAGATCGGAATCGTCAGACTCCTTTCTTTCGTTAAACTTCAAATAATCCAGAATTACCCGCCAAGCCCCCCAGTTTAACATGCATTACGAAAGCAACTGCCCTGACATTTGCTGGGCACCGCCAAAAAAGAAGAGCGGCCATAGAATTCCAGACAGAAGGCTTCCCTTCTAATCGATCACAACATTTCGGTTCAAAGTATCGTGAAACTGGAAAGCATAGAACTCATCCGCGACCGCTAATTGCCCGACCAATTCGAGTAAAATTGATTTTTGCCCGCCCGACTCTCGCGGCAATTTATTCAGCAACATCCAGTGAATGCTCCCTACCGATTCATCAAACCAAATTTCGATTTCTTGGGGACCGCGAATTTCTTTCGACTTCTTTACCCCGGTTAACTGTGACAACGATTCACCGTTTCGCCCGGTCTTTGAGCCTGCGAGCAGTGTGAGTCGATAGCCTGCTTTGAGTTGCTCCAAATGCTTTTGAATATTCAGCATTGGCATCCCATTTTGATCGCCAGGCAAACTGTTTCGGAATTGGTTCAAATCAGCGCTGACATGGACAGGGCTACCGCTGCAAAAAGACCAGCTTTGCTCACCATCACACCCTGAAACCCTTCCTGCTCCCCAAACGGGAGAGTGGATCAAAACGAACTTGTCCAGCCCACGCACGACAAGCGTTGCGTCATCAACAGATGCATTTTTACGCTGAAGTTCGCCAGGCTTACCGCTCGTCGGATCGACAGAAGTGTATTCGTCAACAACGTGCACACGATAGGTTCGGTCGGCCTCTTCCAGAGAGGCGGAGAGCATGGTTTCAACAGACGCCGCTGCCGCCAACGAATCACCTTTTGGCATCGCCAGAAATGCGATTACCGCCAACGCTGCTGCCACCGCTAATAGCGATGAGGTTATTTTGACCAAACTCCGTTTGCCCGCACTCGCGTGTCGCCGCCCCCTCCGTGTGGAACCGCCACCAATTTCGTCCATAACTCGGTCAATTCGCTGTTCATCATGATTACTATCCCGGTCGCCCAACTCGCAAAGCAAACCATGAACAACCAATTCACTGGCGACCTGACTTAGTGCGGCCGGCTCTAGAGACTCAATTCGCTCGCTGGAATCACGCGGGACTCCATCAACAGCGTCGCTCAAAATATCTTCAATCGGCTCATTCATGTGACAGTACCTCGCTCAGCAACAAGCCTCTTGACTGCAAACACTGCACAAGCTGGCCTCGCGCCCGCTGCAGCCTCTTTTTACAAGCCCCGATTTGCAGCTCACTGCTCGTTGCGATCTCACGTGCCGATTGACCATCAAAATATCGTTGGGATACAATTTTTTTTCCATCAACAGGCAAAGCATCAATACACTCTCGAACCGAGGCAGCACGCTGTTCCCAGGTATCGCCAGGATTCGCGTCAATGTTTTCAAATTGCTCAGAAATTGCCAACCGGACCTCATCCGAAAGCAACTGAGGAACCTTTTGCCCTCGCCGGTGCTCCGCCATTACTACACGCGATGCGATTCCACGAAGCCAAGGTCCAAACGGTTTGCTTAAATCGCAGTCTTCAAGCCGCCGCCAGGCGACGATCATCACTTGCTGGAACAGATCATCGACTGATTTTTTATCGACTAACAAACTCCCCAGATACGCAGTCAGCATCGAGGCATTTTCTCGAACGTGGATCTCGAAAACTGTTCGCTCGCGTTTATTCACAATCTAAAATCCGTTCAGTAGCTTTGTCGATGCTTTCCCTCACTAATACTGCCACTTTTAAGCGTTTGCGCGACAGAAATAACTAAAAAAAGTAGTTATTTCACAAACGAAATTTAAAACGAACGAAGCCTGCCCCAATTTAACGATTAAAAAGATGCTCTCGAAAACACTCGATCTTTAATGAACGAATCAATGTCTCCCAAAATACACGAATCACCTGCTCATTGGCGATTGATCGTCATTCGCAATTAATCTAAACGAAACCTAACAACAACACCGATTGCCAGTGATGCCCAGTCTCAATTGGCAGCCACGCGAGACAAGACATCGCATCAATTTAGCTCGACCCACATTATGGACGAACAGCCGCTCGATAATTCGACGGACATAATTTGAAGGTAACCACAAAGAAACCCGTCGCTCGATTTCTCGAGGACGGGTTCAATTGCTGTTTAAGTCTGAGGTAGGCAAACCAAATTACTTGCCACTCAACTCCCAACCCTGAATGTGCTTATTGCCTGCCTCTGCGATTTCGTTCAATGTCTTTTCGACATTCAAACCTGCAGGAGCTTTGAAAACACACGAATTGTCTGTTGGGTTCGTTTCAATTTGAACGACACCATTAACTCCGGTCAAAGCGTTCTTCACGGAACGCGCACAACCACCTCAGGTCATGTTCGGGAGCTTAAGAGATACGGTCTGTAGGTTACCGTCTCCCTTTGGCTTCTTCTTGCCTTTTCCCTTGCCCTTACCTTTTTTAGGCTTTGGCATTTTGGCTTTCTGATCATCGGTCAGAAGTGCCATGATTTCGTCTTTGACTTTTTGTGTTACCGCAGCAGGCTTTTTCAGTGCTTCGCGATACTTGGCCATTTTCTCTTCAGACAATCCCATTGCCTTTTCAACAGCCTCTGTCATCTCTTTCCCTTTAAGACCAGCCTTCGCTGCTTCTTTACGGGCTTCGTTCTTTGCTTTGTTTTCTTCTTTTGAAAGAACCGAAGTAACAGCTTTGCGGGCATCCTTCATTTCGCCGTCGTACTTGGCGAGAACTGCTTCCGCTTTCTTCTTTTGCTCATCAGTCATTTCAACTGATTTGAAAGCTTTCATGATGTATGAGTTAGCTGAGCCTGCTGCTCGAGCCTTCTTCTTATCATTTCCTTTTTTAGCGTCATCTTGTGCTACGGCTACTGTTGCAAAACACAACATTAACGCGACGCAAGACATCAGACGTATCTTCAACATGAATCGGGGTCCCTTCGAGAACAACTGGTAACATTCATAAATTTGAGTGCATCATTGAACCCCGACTCTCAGCGCTTGTCAAACAGAAAAACTGGCATTCAGTACCAACAAACACGTTAAGCCCCACAAAAAGATGTAAATCCTCAACAATTCGATAAATTCCACCAATTCCGACCGCCAAGCTGGCAGTCACCGTCACGAACGACCGTCGCAATCCCATAGCCGCGTGGCTGGATTCATTGGAGTAACGTAATACAGAAGGCCTTAATGGATCGCACCAATCTGGCCCCAAACTCGTTGAATTCTACCGAACAAGAAAGGTAAAACCAAAAGCCCGCTAGGTAGCCATCACTCCGCTGGCTCCGTACGGTTCCAAAGTTACCAACCCAAAATCAAACCAATCACCATGAGCACACTAACAGTCGTGCCGATTACCAAACCAAATTTTGAACCAACGATAGCCCAATCATCGGTCTCGCGATTCACTTGAAATCCAATTAAGTTAAGCACAAACCCGAGAAATGGAATCCAACTTAGCAACAAACCGAATAGCGTTAATGCTCTGCCAACGACACCCGATGGCGTTCCAGTTCCTCGGCACTTCACAAAATTCTTTCCAGAGCGTTCGGCTAGGGCCTTCGGCGTCGTATCTGGCAGTGAAGGATCTAGAAACATCACGAGGGTACCAGCGACACAACCGATCGAGGCTCCACCGACCACCGTAATCCAAAGTGGTAACTCTCCAGGAACAAACGGATGTCCAAATCCACAGTAGGCCCCGACTATTGACCCAATCAAGGGACCTAACCATCGTGAAAACTGACGATTGTAAAATCTCTTTAGAAGCATCAAATTCCTTAAACTTGGTTCGCTAGATTTAAACGTGTTCTTCTAAAGCCTCTCAAGATAGTCTCTCGCCCGATTAATTTCTTCGGTTACTTCTGCCGTCGTTTCCAAGATTGGGATCCCGCGAGGGAATGGGTGCATAAAGATCTCGACCCACCCTCGAAAGTTAATTTCAGCCAATGCATCTTTGAGAGGTTTAAAATCGAGCGAACCCCGC
>Ga0315320_10001515_pt1 | contig 19287 bp, 37 predicted proteins | sample M140m21515metaG_FD_203458 | JGI IMG/M metagenome (GOLD analysis project Ga0315320, IMG submission 203458) | Ammonia-oxidizing marine archaeal communities from Monterey Bay, California, United States - M1 40m 21515 | ecosystem: Environmental > Aquatic > Marine > Coastal | place: USA: California... | reverse complement strand
CTTGACAACGCTACCGGCCACCCCGGAGGGGAAGCCCACTGCAACTGGGAAGCCTTTGCTGCCTTTGAGAAACTGGTCGAAGAAACCGAGGATGAGTGACCTAACGTGTCACACCTATAGAGTATAATAGTAGCATGACAAAAATTCAAAAATACACAACCAAAACCCTTTCCACTTCCAAAACCGATCCCCGCTTTGATCGCGTTGCGATCATCACCCTATTCACCGAAAAGGTGCAGTGGGAAGGTAGCCGAGTGCAGGCAGAAAAAATGTTGAAGTGGCTCAATAAGTGACCTAACGTGTCACACCCCTGTGGTATAATACAGTATAACAATTAACAACAACCAAGAGAAAAATTATGACCATTTACATCGTAACCAAAGCCGTCGAACCCTGCCGCACAAGTCGTATTTGCCGCGATATGTCGGGCAGCATCCCAACAGCTTGGGACTATAGGGAATCTTTCGGCCAACGTGCCCAAGCCGAAGCCTATATTAAAGAGCAGCCTGAAGATACAGGTTGGAAAATCATAGAAAAGACTCTTTAGTGTCAATAGCAAATCCGGTAAAAAACTGGATTTTCTGAAAATCGACGTAAGTCCTTTGGTGGCAACGACTTAGGACGGGCGGGCCTGTGATTTTTGACGTAAGTCCTTTGATACCAAGGGTTTACGTCATATCGTAAAATCGCGAGGTATATAGCTATTGACATTAGTAGACTAATGTCCCACCCCATTTAATAGGGGTATGTTTGCACAGTCAGTGCCAGCGGTCAGCGGTCAGCGAAAATCTTGATAAAATTATGTAAAGGTTGTGCATAGGGGTTGACAAACCCATGAGATTATGCTATAATGGTGTTATGATAAAAAGAAAAGAATACGATCACAAGTGCTGCTACTGCGGCAAAAGCATGAAGTCAGACGAGAAGCCGCACCCATCCTTGAAGGTTTCTCATGTAGAGTGTGCTTTCGAGGCTTGCAAGAAAATAAGGGAAAAAGTCCAGAATAACTGCTGAGACCCCTTGACAAATGACGATAAATAGTATATAATAAGGACATAACAAGTTAAGGATTTTAAGATTATGAAAAAAGCATTTGTATTTGATTTTGATGACACTCTCGCAACCACTGATTGCAAGGTTATCGTTCGTCGTCCAACCTCGCCGCGTGGCACTCGCGGTTTACCTGTTCGCTATTTGAATCCTGCTCAGTTCAATACTGACGTGTTGAATGATGGTGAAGAATATGATTTTTCAGAGTTCCGATCTGCTGAGTTCATCCACAACGCAAACCCTACTTTTCTCATGGCTCTTGCTCAAGAGGTTCACAATGAGGGTCACGCTGTTTACGTTCTCACTGCTCGTGCTGACAATGTGGCCGATGCAATCGCTGATTGGCTTTGCGGTTTTGATGTTAAACCTGTTCGCGTTTTCGGTGTTGGTTCCGATGATAAAAAAGTGGATATTCCAGCAGAAAAGCAAAAGGTTTTGCAGACCTTAAATCAGTGTTTCGATTTGGTATACTTTTACGATGATGACCAACACAATGTTGATCTTGCCGATCAGGTTGGTGTCAAGACCTATTTGGTATAATTAAGGAAAAAAGATGAACATTTACAACGACGGAGATATTCAAGCACACATAAGTACAGACATTTATTCTAGCCCAGTGCGATATTGTGCTGTACTGCTTGGTGGAGAGTATGCCAATTTTCACGCATACGGAGAAACTCCAGAGGAATCTATAAAGAAACTGAAAAACTCAAGAAATTTTCGGAGACTGTGGGATAAACGCTTGAACAAAACGTCGTCGTAAGTCCTTTGCTGGTAACGACTTAGGGCGGTCGGTGCTGCGGCGAGCGACGTAAGTCCTTTGGTGGCAACGGTTTACGACGATTATAAAAACTTTGATAAAATTATGGTAAAAACATACCGGAGGGGTTGACAAATACTGGAAATAGTGTATAATGTAAGTATGAAGTTTAACAAGTCACAACAAATGATCGCCTTTTGGAACATCTTTGCCTATGGTGGAGATCGCCCCGCTAATGTAAGCCCCGCACGTTGGGCAGGAATTGTCAAATTCTTTGAGAATAATCTTTAAGATTGACCTGACGTGTCACGCCTATAGACGATAATACTAATATGAAAGAAAGAAAAATGCAAGACGAAAACTACGAATTGGAATTGATCGCACAGGCAGAGCAGGATGAGCTGGCTTGTGAGGAATTGGCTTACAACTGCACCACTCTAAGCAAGGAAGACGTGGTAGAGTTGTACGTTCAACTTGCCCGAGAAACTGGCAAGCTACGCCAAGAAAACGATTATAAGTTTTAGAATGGTGTAAATGATTGACCTAACGTGTCACTACCCTATGTTATAATAGGGGCATGTTGAAAGCGGAAACAACTAAACAATCCGCCAATGCAGTAGAACATTGTAAACCACTCTACGGGACATTTAACTTTTTAACTCGATCTTGAAAGGATCAAATTTATGAATTTCGCAGAAAAAATCGCCGCCCGTATGCCCGTTTCAGTTATCGGTGCGGATGAGTCAACCAAGATCGCCGCTATTCGCGACGTTATGGGGGAGTTTGGACAAACTCCGCATCAGATCCGCAACACTTTCTTGTTGGATGAGGATTTCATCCCCGACACCTTGGCGGCTTTCCGCTATCGCGTCGAGTGCGAAATTGTTTCGCAAGAACGTGCTGTTTAATGACCTAACGTGTCACTACCCTATGTTATAATACTAATATGAAAGAAAACATGAAAACCCTAATGCTAACAGAAAAAGAAACCGAGGGAATGACCCTCCTAGAATTTGCTCAAGCCGTTCGAGACGGTCGGGTAGAAGTCCGCAAGGAATTCAGCCACAAGCCCACCGCTGATCGGGTGACTATGAATGGTAAATTTTCCTGCGAATAATTGACCAGACTTGTCACAGCCCAAGCGGGCTGATTGGCTTGACGTAAACCCTTTTATACCAACGACTTACATCGCTGGCCGCTGGGATTTTTGACGTAAGTCCTTTGGCAGTATAGACTTACGACGATTTTGAGAAAAGTTTTATTTTGGTCACGGTTTTGACCTAACGTGTCATGCGATTAGACGATAATATAGATATGAGAGACAAACAACAAAGAAAGGATTTTATGAAAATTTTGCTATTGACACTGGCTTTTGGTTTAGGATGTTTGGTGTTTGGCGGGTGTAAGTCGCCCCCTGTAAACTACACGATTCAGACGACTACCCCCGATATTTGGGCAGAGCAGCCCAAGCAATCCGTAACCGTAAAAATGGAGTTTAGACGATGATGCACTTTCTGATCTGTTCCGCTGCCGTTGTTGTGGTGGCACAAGTTTTATTGATTATTTTGGAAGAAAAGACCCTCTAGGGGTTGACAAACAGAGCCTTTTATGGTATAATGGTATTATGAAGAAATTTGAAAACACTATCGGCGGACAACTCGTCGCAGAACTCCGTCAACTCACCCGCGAAATGATCGTGGTTCCCAACTCTTGCCTACCTGCTGAGATGCACGACAACGTGCGTGGCGGTCGCACCCTTGCACGACTGGAGCAGATGTGCGAGAAGCGTGACGGAATCACTGCTCACACAAAACTCAAAGCATTGAAGGCTCGCAACGTCGAGCGTTTGGCTGCTCAGGTTGACAGCAAAAGCGTTTTTGCTGCTCATGGTGATTTCGTCGATCTTACCGGCGAACTCGATTATTCAGACAACGAGTGTGATGATTTGCAGTTGACTAAAAACATGCAAGCCTTGGTCGGCGGCATGGTCAACGGTGGCATCATCGACGCTGACGATCTTTTAGAGGACTAATTATGAAAGAGCAACTTGCTGCACTTTGCAGAATAACCACAAACTCGACCGCTATGTTTCACATTCCCCCTGAATGGGGGGATTTCGATTTTGCCGATCAGAATGAGCAGGTTCGTGCTTGCGAAATGGTTATGGCCGAAACGGGTGCGATGTGGATTCCCATAGCATACGCGACCGCAAACAGTCAAGACCAAATTGAGGAGTTTCGCGAAGCGATTGCAAAAAAATGCAGTTTTCCACCATGCAACGTAAACAAAGATCAAGAGATGGAATGATTGTCAACCCCAAAACCTTTTATTTTCTGAATCTTTTTATAGCGTTCGTGCTAACAGTCGTAAGTCGTTTACTGGTAACGACTTAGGGCGGGCGGGCCTGCGGCGAGCGACGTAAGTCGTTTGATACCAACGACTTACAGCAACTTCTATAATTCTTTCTAGAATTGACCAGACTTGTCAACGGGCATGACGATAAATATACTATGGGAGGCGGGAAGTTTTAAGCTAAAAACTTTCAGAAAAAACCCCTAGACCCCTTGACAAATTCACAAAATAGTGTATAATAGGGGTATGAGAGACAGCAAGTCACTCACTGATCTTTGACAATTTGGTAGTTCAACATTCTCCACGGGGAGGCGGTAAGCTGTGCCGCCAAAGTAATGGAAGTAACAGCCTCAGAAAGTTTCCCCGATTTGTACAATTTTTGTCACGATACCCCTTGACAAATGCCGATAATTATGGTATAATGGGGGCATGACAAACGAGATCGCGGGAACTCGAAAACACCCCGCCATCGCAGTCGAACGATGTAAACAACTCGACGGGACATTGCAGGAATGGTTGGCGTCGGCCCCATGAGCCGTTTGGGTAGCTCCCCGCCGTAGGTTCGATTCCTACTCCTGCGACTTGATCTTTTACAATTTGGTAGTTTTTGGAATCGCCCTGATTCGAGGCGGTGCAGGCGAAAGCCGTAAGACTAAACAATATCGGACGCGAACCGGATAGCCACAAGTGAGTCCGGCAGCATTAAAATCCACCAATACAAAGGGCTTGACCCGAAAGCACCGCCCAAGTCGCGGCCATAGCTGGCGAGCTATTCAAGATACGCACCACACAAGAGGCAAACCAATAGGTCGGCTTATGCTTAACGGCAGGTTGGATAGTAAGTCCTCAAACAATACAAGACTGGTAGTTGGGATAGGGTGCTGAGGGTTCGACTCCCTCTTAACCATTGGAGGCACAAGGCTAGATCAGCCACCTAAGCGGGTTCGACTCCCGCACCAGTCATACAATACAACGGGTGAAATCTGGGATACGGGGTAGGTGATACCGCTACTGAAAAGTACGGTAACGATTACGAACCCTCCCAGCACCCAAACAATACATGTTAGCAATGACAGCAGTCGTTGCGGTTCCTTGCCGATTTTGCAAGAGCGAGAAAAACCTGACGGTAAACGTCTCTGGGTTCTTCGCTTGGCAAAACGGTGAACTGATCCAAAAGGCTCTACCCGAGCTTGACGCGGATCAGCGTGAACTTCTTATCTCTAACACTTGTGCAAAGTGTTGGGATGAGATGTTCGCCTCTGACGAAGAGGAGTAGGAACCGCTAGACCGTCTCCGGTTCGCCGGTGTGGAGTTTGATTAGCTCTGTCGTAATTACTCAATAATCAAAAACTTTGCACTTTTCCTCTTGACAAACACTCAACCTAGTGTATAATAGGTTTAACAATTCACACGCCCCTATAGTTTATTTGGTTAAAACACTATCTCTGACTAAACCCGTTTGATCGCGGGTGATTCCACAGCAAAAGTGATGGACGCATTGCCTTAGCTGCGTTGGGTTGATCTCCAATGACACGAATCAAGTTAGGTACAAGATAGAGAAAATGGTTCGATTCCATTGTGGGGCAGCACATTCTGATAACGGGGCGTCATACCTTCGGGAAGACCAATCACGCCCACAAGCCCGCAAGGGTAGAGAGAAGTAGGGTTGGCACACTATTTGCAGTAGACAATCGTCGTAAGTCCTTTGATACCAACAACTTAGGTGCGGCGGGGCAGCGGCGGGCGACGTAAGTCCTTTGATACCAACGACTTACGTCATATCGTAAAATCGCGACATATAGAACAGTTGACACAAGGTGTCCTATCTAATTCTATTAGATTTGCTCTATATGTGTCAGCCAGTGTCAGCGAAATAAAATAATAAAAAAAGATGGAGAACCCCTTGACAAATAGACGATATAATGTATAATGGAAGAGTAATCAAGACAACAACCTAAAAGAAAACTATGACTCACAAAATCATCGAACTTGCAATTACCGCCCTTATTCAACTCACCCACACAAAAGGGAACAGCGGAGAGTTCCACCGCGATTTAGACGACGCAATAAAATCTTTGAGAAAAATCAAGAAATACCTGTAAAAACTCAAGACAACCCCTTGACAATGCCGATAACTACTGTATAATAAGAACATGACACGAAACGAAAAAACGGCGGCATAGCTCAGTCGGTTAGAGCAGCGGAATCATAATCCGCGTGTCGGGGGTTCGAGTCCCTCTGCCGCAACTCGGGCATCAACCTACGTTAGGAATGAAGGAATAATACAATGGATAACTAAAACGGGCAGGACGAAAAGTCCACTAAGGATCGCTAAGACCCGTTAGCGTGTGAAAGCTCCGATGAGTGTATTACTAGAACTTCAACTCAAGCAGAGTAACTGAGTATCATTTTCCGAGACTAAAGGCGTTGCCGCCCACAATGGGCCTGACAGCGGCAGCGTGGAGAGAACCACGATAAAAAACCGAGACTCTTTTTTTCAACAACCACAGAAAGTAAACACTATGAAAACCCTTCAAGCAAAACCTGCTCGCACTGTTCGCGTTATCCTCAATACCACCAACCGCAATCGTCACCAGTGGGCGAAAATCGTGGAAGGCCGAAAGGTGTTGCACACCGGACAGCCTCGGTATATCAAGCAGGTTGCGAAAAGAAAGTTCAATTTGGACTTGACAATCTAGGATAATACTGTATAATAACAGTATAACAAAACGCCTGTCAACAACGGCAGGCTATTCAACAACTCGAAAGATTTATTATGGACTACGAACACGACCCACTTTTTATGCTGCTCAACATTGATGCAGACGGCTCAGACGACGAACCAAACTACGATCCCGATGAGTATTCGGAAGGTTTCCAAAACAGCCCATTCGATATGCACCTTGCCGATTTCATTTCAGAAGATGGAGATTATTACGATGTATGATGAATATGAAGATTCCCTTGACTACTGGATGGATGACGACGACGACCACGATGATCGTAGAGCAGAAGCGGAGCTATTGCGTCAGGCTCAAGATTTTGACGCAGATTTTTATGGTGATCCTGAACCTACAGAAGATGATTACCAAGACTTGTTAGATGAATTGGATTGCCCATGACCGATTGATAGCCCTAAGTCCTTTGCCCGTAAGGGTTTAGGACGGGCGGGCCTGCGGCGGGCGACGTAAGTCGTTTGATACCAACGACTTACGACAATTCCAAAAAAACTTTGAGATTTCCTATTGACAACCCCTTGATTTTGACGATATATATAGTATAATGATAGAGTAAGACGAGGCAGCTAGATGGAACGGCCTCACAAGTTGGAACCCACTTGCCCTTGTCTTACCCTATATAATAAGGGTAAACGTTTGTCGAACAGCCAGCAAAAAAACAAAAAAAACAAAAAGACCCCTTGACATTCAGCAAACAAATGGTATAATGTAAGTATGAAAGACGCAATGAAAGACTGGATCGTGAAGATCAACAAAGACACAAGCTGGTCGTTGACCAACAAAGTAACTAAACAACACAGAAAGATGTGGAGCAAGAGAGATGTCGAAGATTTCCTCGACTGGCAAGAGAATTGCTATGCCAAAGCTAAGGGCAGTAACGATGAAAGATCGTCGAACTAAGCGAAAACGAACACGCCAAGCACAACGTAGTGCGTGGCAGAGAGAAAGTAACTAGAAAGGTTAAAAAGATGATTAAGTTAATCAAAGACAAAGAAACCAAGACCAAGATTCGATTCACCGCCACGGGTGATGTTTCCGGCTCGATCTACGTAGACAAAGATTCAGACCTTGCAAAAGAATCTGAAATTGTTTTGGAAATTGCTCAAGTTACCGCTTGACATTGACGATAAATATAGTATAATACAAGAGTAATCAACAACACCTTTTAGGAGAGACTTATGAAAGTCAAAACGTTAGTAGAGTTAAAGTACGATCACGCTTACACCGGTTGGAAAGCGTTGACGTTTAACGACTCTGACGGAAACGAAGTGTGCATCACGATGACAGATGACCAGTATGTTGCACTGTCAAAGACGCTAAACGATAAAGCGGAGCGTATCCGTAAGGAACGTGCCGACGAAGCTGCGGAAGCAGCAAGGGCGGAACTCGCAAAACTCGAACAGGAGAATCAGGATGAGTAACGAAGCACAAAAGCCGATTGTCGCGGTCGGAACAAAATTCGCGGTTGGCACAGTTACAGCCATTCACAGTAACAAAGTTTCTATTGACACTGCGGAAGGTGTTAAGCAGTTTAGTTTTTCTCAAGTAGAGGGTTTCATCAATGATGAACGATTTGTATCTCAAGCGTAATGAACGCAAAGTCAAGTTCTTGTATCCCAAGAACGGTAACCGCAACATCCTTCGGGAAGTTGAGGGTGTGAAGGTTAAATCCTTCACCGGTCCTAATGGTCGCGGTATTACCGTGGCTGAAAAGAACGGCTTGCATAAGTCGTTCTCAGTCTCTAAGTGCGTAGCTTCACTGTAATCTAAGCTAACCTTTCGTGTTGTTGCGAAGATGCGGGACGGGAAACGGAACCGTTTTGGGAGTCATGACCCATATAAATCGTGTGATCCACAAGTCCCGCTTCTTTGTTTTTAATAAGCCTTGACTCTGGTTTGAGTCCTTTGGCGGGTATACCGCTGATTGTTTCGCGGACAGTCCGAAGTTGCAAGCGTTGTGCATGACGTAAGTGACTGGAAAGGGTGAGGGTTCGATTCCCTCGCGAGGTTCTTTTAATATCAGGGGTGCTTGCATGATTCCTATGGTAATGTGGAAACCCGCAAGGGGGCTGGAAGGCCATAACACAATAAGGTGCAAGAGCCGGTAGAAGCTTCGCCGGTAGCGTGGAAAATCGTGGGTTCGACTCCCACACTCCTGACTTTCCCTAAACCCTTGGTATCAAACGACTTAGGGCGGGCGGGCCTGCGGCGGGCGACGTAAGTCCTTACGTGCCAACGACTTACGACAATTAAAAAAACTTCTTAAATTTCTTGGTTTTTCTATAGACCACCCCTTGACAATGCCGATAATTACTGTATAATGGAAGAGTAATCAAGACAGTAACTTTAAGAGGTAAAAAGATGGATTTTTGTGAAATTTGCGAAACTTTGGTTCAAGATCGTGAAAACGATTTGGTCGGGGTTGTTTGTGATGATTGTGCGGCAGTCGAATCTGGTGATTTCTATGGGCATGACGGCCAACCCGATGAGGCTCAAGAATGGCATGATTTTGACCCAGATTGTTAAAAAAAGTCAAGTTTACCCCTTGACAATGACGATAAATACAGTATAATAAAAGAGTAATCAACCACGGAGATAAAATGCACGTTACACTCAATATGGCATCAGGCAATCGTAAAGTCGGTGCAATCCCAGTATCAACCACTGAGGCAGAATCCTGCCCTAGTTCATGTCCGCTTATGTCGCCTCATGGTGCAGGCAATGCCAAAGATGGTGACTGTTACGCTGCGTTCGGTCCACTTGGTATGCACTGGCGTAAGATCGGTAAAGACGGTCGCGGTATCATGTGGTCGCTGTTCTGCAAGGCAATCAAAAAACTGCCCAAGGGTCAACTATGGCGACACAATCAAGCCGGTGATCTTCCCAAGGGTGGTACTGATCCAGCCGGTATCGACGTTCTCGATGCAGAAAAATGTTTCGAGTTGTCCGACGCAAGTCGTGGTAAACGTGGTTGGACTTATACGCATTACGATATGGCAAAGGCTACTAATCGTGCAGTTGTTCAAGAGATGAACGACGTTGACGGTTTGACCGTTAATCTATCCGCTGATTCACTCAGCGAAGCCGATCAATACTATGATCTCGGTATCGCTCCGGTGTGCGTTACTCTTCCCAAGGACGCACCGCATCGCGGAAACAAAACGCCAAACGGTTTGCCCGTTGTCGTTTGTCCTGCTCAAACTCAAGACGATATGAGTTGTGCAAGGTGTAAACTCTGCCAAGTCAAGGATCGTAAGTCAATCGTTGGGTTCCTTGCTCATGGTACAGCAAGTAAGCGACTTAGCACCAAGTTGGCGGGAGCATAGAATGGAATGGGTTTTGCTTCTGTTTGGTTCAATTTTAATTTGTTTGTTTTTCTGCGAAAGGTAAAAGTATGAAAAGTTTAGTTTTGTTTAGTTATCGTCAACCCGTTGAAGGCTATAAGCTTCGTTGGGGTGTGTTGGAGTCTCGACGGGATACCGTCAAGCATCCGGTTTGGAACGACGCTTACCGTTCAGACGATCCAGCGTTTGAGCGTTCGCGTGACCTTGATACGGTCGCAACCCGTCAAGGGATGAGAGCGTTCTACCGTCAACGGCAGCACTGGAAGGTAAAAATCCCGCTGCTGGGTTCGCTTGTCAAGCCGTTCTTGGGATAATTTCCCAGAATTTGCGTAATAGTCGTAAGTCCTTTGCCCGTAAGGGTTTAGGGCGGGCGGGCCTGCGGCGGACGACGTAAGTCGTTTGATACCAACGGGTTATGTCGTTTCTAAATAAATCAGATAAAAGGGCAAAATGATTGGAGTGGACCCCTTGACAATGACGATAATAATAGTATAATAGGAGTATGAACATGAAAGAACAGCAGAAAATGATAGCAGACGCTTTCACAAGTGCCACGGGCATTTACTCAAGTTGGTGCGAGTCTTGCAAGATGTGGATCGTTCACTGTCCAGAATGTAACCATAACTGGTGCGGTGGTAGTTGCGGATGTGGGTACGACACGTTCCTCAACAACAAACAGAACCAACTCTGCAAAATGTTATCAATCTTAGAAGGAGAAAAGTAATGCCAGCATGGACAAACGATGAAGGCGAAAATTATGCCGACGAACTGGATTACAGATTGTGGAATCCTGCCCTTGAAAGCTACCAGTATATTAGTCTTGACCAAGCACAGGGTAAAGTCATTACAATGACTGAGGTTTCCCCGTATGATGGTAACGTAACAATTTACGTTAAAAATATCGAAGATTGTTCAAGTTGACCCCTTGACAATGCCGATAACTATGTTATAATGATAGTACAACCGACGCGATCACGGGATAATGCGGATCGCCGGAATTGGGAGCGAGTCGAAGGCTAAGGCAACTGAGACTCAGGCAGAGTACCCTTGGTGTGGTTTCGTGACCTCCTAAAACACACCATTTTTTACAACAAAGGAACAAAATGAAAAAACCAAGAGTCAAACACAGCAAAGATATTGCACAGCATATCGACCCAGCCCAACAGGTTCGCGTGTATCGCAACCTTCACAAAAATTGTTTCAGCGTCAAGCAAGACGGTTTGGTGCGTTGTCACGCCGACAATGTTACCCTAGAGAATGTTAAATTCATCGTGTCCAAGGCAGGACAAAGGAGAGTCAGGGATGAGAAGAAAAAGAACGTCCATGCGTTTATTGAGGGTTATGTGGTTGGTACTCGTGAGGCCGACAACTATGTTGATGGTGAGTGGTCAGATCAAGAAATTGAGAACGGATTCACTAACTGGCAACGTGCCTACTACAACCCATACGAGTGCGACGGATTTATGAACACTGAAACGGGACAGGTTTACGAAGAAGCTAAATATGCTGATCTGTCAATGTTTGACAACGTTATCCATGTCTTTGCCCCATTGACTTCTAGCGAATGTATGGTATGATGGATAAAGAATTAGAACAATCAGGAAAAATCTTTGAGGTTATCAAGATTCTGATGGAACTTGGTGAGAAAGATTTAGCTTTTCAATTACGAGTCGCTCACGATACCCACCTAGAATTAGGCTGGAAAAAAACAACATGATGGACAGTAAACAACTACTCGAAAAGATTCTAAACGAATGGCACTTTGCTATGTGTCCCGAACTAGAAAACGGTGTGTCTTTCTTCGACGCCTGCGTTACCCGTGGAAAATTAGCGGAGGATCACCCCCGGCTTTTTAAGTTTGGCGAATTTTTAAGTGATCTGGAGGATGAAATAAATGACAGAACAGAAAATTAAACAGTTCAATCAATTTGTGGAGCGTACTATTCGTGAAGATGGGACGTGCAAGATGCATTTGGGGAGCGAGCGTATCGCCTGCTTTGAGGCTGATTGCTACAGGGCTGATGATTCCGTTGATGGGTTCGTTGGTTGGTGGGATGATGACCACAGCCAAATGACTCACGCTGATACACCTTACCAAGTTTATTGTGACATGCCCTAAAGGATAATAAGATGACCTACAGAGAATTACTAGAGATACTTTTGGACTGTCACGAAGAACAGTTAAACCAAGACGTTACCATATGTGATATGGAGGGCGATTTTTGGCCTTGTGTTATTGAAACAATGGAAGAAGAGAGCTATTGCGGAATTGAAGCAGGGCATTTATATTTAGACGCAACGGATTAAGATGAAAGAGAAAAGATGGTATATAGTCACCATGAGGCTATACAATGACGATAGACCCCCAAGGGTACAAGGACCGTTTGACCGTAACGAGGCCAGATACAGGTTCGCTACGGAATACCGCATAAGCTGGAACGTTTTTATGACAGATGACGTAAGTCGTTTGCCCGTAAGGACTTAGGACTGGCGGGGCTGCGGGCCGCGACGTAAGTCGTTGGTACGAAAGGACTTATGACTATTTTTATTTTATGGTGTTTTTTTGCGGTTTTGCTATTGACAGAAGTTTTTGATAAATAATCCAAGAAAAGATGTAGAGCAGGGGTTGACATTGACGATAAATACTGTATAATGAGGGAGTAACAACGAGTTACTTTTTTCTTCCTGATCTTGAAAGGGTCTTTCAGTATGTCCAACATGCAAATTTCTGACGTTTCCGCTTCTGTCCGTTCAGCTTTCGACTTCGACGTTGATAAGTTTCCGCTGTACGGTCCTGACAATATGCCCACGGACCAATACGGTCTATTCCGGTCTGATACCGGATTCATTGATGGGGTCAAGTCGATCTCATCCCGCTATGTTCCGCATAGCACTGATGACGTTTGTGCATTGGTGGAGGCCGCTGCCGATTCCCTGTTTGATGGGGAGGTCGAGTGCAAAACGCACTGGAACCGAGGGCATTACGTTTCGATCAAGCCTACGCAAGATCGTCGCGTTTCGATCTACGGCACGAAGGATAATATCTTTCCCGCTGTAATCATTCGCGGTGGATTCGACGGCAAGGGCTTCCACGGCACGATGGGACTGTTCCGCGATGCCTGCCAAAACCTTGAGATGCTCCGCAAGGTAGCGGGTGCGAATGTGACAATTCGCCACAGCTCTGGGTTGCGTGATCGCATGAATTACTTGGTGGATACCTTCGGGAATCTGACCGAGGGTTGGGAAAACACCATCGCCGCTGCCAAAACGATGGAGGATCGGAAGGTCAACTTTGAGCAGTTCATCGGTGAAACTTTTGCTCCGAAGGCTCCGAGCGAATCGGATTTCGCGGCTTGCGAGGCTGATCCCAACCTCAAGATTCGTGCGGTTTCCGTTTGGAAAAAGCGTGTCGAGGCAATCACCAAGCGTGTTAAGCATGAGTTGGCGACTACGCGAGATCGGGTTGTACCTGCTGGCGATACCGTTGGTGAGGTTTCGGCGTGGCTTGCGTTCAATGCTGTGCAGGGATACGTTCAGCATGACGCACAAGCCAAGCTGGGACACAAGGGAGACTTTGCCCGCATCCTTCGGGCGAGTGTCGATCCCAACGTTAAAGTGGCTGAGTCGCTGGCTCTGGGCGTTTAGCGTGTGATGATACCCTTTCGAGTGCCCTGCCCCTTCGGGGGCGGGGCTTTTCTAGTCTAGGTTATTATCATGGGAATCGGTGAATATATTCTGATCCTGTTGCTGATTACGATTTTTATAGGTATTATCTGCGGCGACTGATCGGGCGGGGGTTGCTTGTCAACCCCTGTTTTTTTATTTTTTACGAATTGTTCTAAGTCGTTGGTATGAAAGGACTTAGGTCGGGCCGGGCCGCAAATGTCGTGCCAAACCCTTACCAGCAAACAACTTACATCAATTAGCCATAAGTAGATATTAGAATTTCCCTAACCCTTTATATAGTCTAGACTTACGTTAAAGAACCTATTGACTTATGCCGATCTATATGGTATAATGGTACTATTAGTCCTGCTTATGATCTTTTGACCAGACTTGTCACTAACCTCCAGACACCTCGCGATCTGACGATATGTCCCCACCCCACCTGTCCTATCCTATTCTATAGGAATGCCCCGATCCACCAGTGTCAGCGGTTTTGTCTCATCCCATTTAAAGGGATTGGCCCAGTTTGGATGTGTCAGCGGTTTGTCGTGTCTAAATTAAAGAGATTGGCCCAGTTTGGATGTGTCAGCGGTTTTGTCCCATCTTAATTACTAAGATTGGTGGCAATGGTGACAGTCAGCGTTTTGGCAGAAAATTTTACAATGGGGGCGTGTGAAAGAAATACAAAACTAAGTATAGCTGTACTAAAGATAGTAACAACATAGCGGATAGACCATAAGGCTTTCTCCATCTATATAGTCCTAATGTAATAAAGAAGATAAGCCACAGACCTATCATCTTGACTGTCATAAAAAGAGCCACACTGCCACCATCTGCACCAAGCAGTAGCAAGCCGAGTGGATTTTTTTCGTGTAGCATTATCTCATGTTGTAATTTTATGGTAAGATAATGATCCCACATACTTACGCCCCAGACCCAAAGCATCATAATGCCTAATGTAATGTTATCTCGCATGATTCTCTCTATCAAGCACTGCCTGTTTTTTAGGCAACTACAGAAAGTCCTATTTTTACGACCCGCCCTACGAGATATTTTACACATAATTAAATGTCAAGTCCCCATTCTTTTACAAGGTCGGGCCAATAATGCTCTATGATTAACTTTACAACATAAGCAATTACCTTTCCAGCAAGCCACTGCCATACAAAAGCGGGAACAAAATAGCTTCTGTTTCTGTCTTTTAAGTCCATTTGACTCTTTATGTAGTTTGCCATCGCTCGTCGGGCCTGTCTCTGCGTCTGTGTGCTGCTCACTAAAGTCCCGTCAGCCAAGCCGTCAAGCCATTCCTGTGCGTGAAGTAGGGCAACTCTGGAGACTATTCTCTGCTGTTGACCGTAAGACTGTCTTTTGGCCGTATAGTTGTCGATCTTTGGCAGGAAAAGAGAACTATCTATTGTGATATTGCTTGACATGGAAAATGCGTTTCCTTTATAAGAGTTAATAACTTTTCCCATATAGGAAGTATCAACTTTTCAACCAACAACTTCTTTCTTTCTGCCCAACGCCCGTAAGGGCATACGAACAGCTTACTAAGAGTGATTTTCACAGTGATTTCCTTATTGAGAAGTACAAAACTGACTAGAATATACCTTATATTAGCCTGAAACAGTGAAAATAGCACACTTGTTTTTAGGTAGGACAAAAATTGGGGCCGAAATGTATCATTTTGCAGCGTAGTCAATTTGATGACACATACAACATTTTGACATAAGATGCACAATAATTAGGCATGTTTTTATGCACAAGTGTAGCATTTTGCAACACTTTTCACCAAATGTGTAGCATTTTGCAACACTTTTACGGTTTGTATTTGTACTGTGCCACTTTTTTAGGCACTATTGCACAATTATGAGGCAACTACGATGGGTGGGACATATTATAAATTACTTATTGTTAGTTAAGGAGGTGTGAAATATCTCAAGCCAATCATAGACATTTAACCACCAACATACATTCCCTTATTACTATCCCTTTATATCCTTTAGTGTATATACTATTATATTTGTTCTATTTACTAAACTATTATCTTACCATTACGCTTGCTTGTATATCTTATAAAGAAAAGTCCTATCTTCTGCACAAATACCTTCTGCTTTTAGCTCCTACTGTTGTCTCATTTCGATACCAAAATACAGTATATTTTATTGCCATAAACTACAGTATTATACTGTGCTTTTTCTCCTTATTTAACCCATAATCCAACGTAAAGGAAAACCCTACAAAAACCACACCGAGGATAAAAGGAATATTTAATGGATAAAAAAAACAAAAAAACAGAGATTTGCCTAGACTGTGAAAGCTGGACGCAAGACTTCTACAAAATATCAACAAACAGAGGCGATATTGTAAAATGCCGCAACTGCTACGAGCTATGGATTCTTAGAACCACAAGAAAGAACTCATCACCTAGTTCAAACTTATCTGAAAATAGTTAAAGTTCACCCATTGACTTTGACGATACCTATGGTATAATTAAACTGTTGTCGGAAAAAGCATTAACAGAAAGAAAGCGAGGTGAGTGATGGGTGAATCAGAATTAGACAGACACACAGACTATTTGAATTGCTCCCACAACGGTCCTGATGAGACAATCGACGAAGCACACAACGAAATCAAGCGACTGCGTGAGTTACTAGAAGAGTGTATGCCATACTTGAATGGTGGTGTGCAATATCTGCTAGGTGACTTCCCTCACAGAGACAAAAACGAACTAATCCAAAAATATAACGAATTACATAAAAAATTGCAAAAGGAACTGGGTGATGAATAAACCAGAGAAACACAGCTATCACGACCTTGAGATAGAGACTGCCAAGATACCAAGAACCCCGATCTTTAATTTGCCGCATGGACTGAGCGTCACCTGTTGCAGAGTTACAGGCTGGGAGTTGTGGGACGGAACTCGCTATCACACCTCTCGACCGTTGGCAGGCGAGTACAGCGACAACTGGTTGCGACTGTATGTAGGTGATACCGTAATTGTCGATTCGTCGCCTGATCTGAAAGAAGAGAACGGGCGACTGCGTGGACTGCTCAAGCGGTGTGAGTTCGAGTTGCTGACCATGAGGACACTGGACTTGACAAGTCCTTCCCTTGAAGGGGCAACGGAGTCAACAGAAAGAGACTTTTGGAAGCTAATCAAAGAAATCGAAAAGGAGGTGGGTGATGGGTAAATTAGAAGACCGTGAGTGGCTTGAGCTGAAGCTGTACAACGCAGAAAAGACGAACAAGGCCCTTGAAGATGAGGTAGAGCGACTGCGTGACCTGCTGAGAGAGTGTCAAGTCTACGTCGAGGGGATGTCCTCCGTGGATTCGGAGTTGTGTGAGAGGGTCGAAAAGGAGTTGAGTGATGAGTCAAATCGAAAATAGGCTGAGAAACATGGAATACCGTTGTCAGGAAGCAGCAGGCGAGATCGAGCGACTGCTTGACAGCAATGCGGGACTGTGGGACCAAAACAAGCGACTGTTCGATAGCAACAAGCAACTGCTCGATAGCAACAAGCAACTGCTCGATAGCAACAAGCAACTGCGTGACAAAAACAAGCGACTGCGTAGGTTGCTTGAGCGAGTCCTTGAAGCGATTGGGTCGTCACCGCCGCCAATTCTTGAAATTGAAAGGGAGTTAGGAAGCGATGAATAATCATGGGCTTACAATTCAGGTGTACCACGAAGGTGACCAGTCGCAGGAAGTGAACGGTGTCTGGGATGTTGAATACAAAAATGATTTGAATCCAACAATATCTTCTGCGTGGTTCTATCAAGTTTCCGAAAACATCGTAGTTGTTTGCGTAGACTTGAACAAAAAATATTGCCAACCAAATGCAATGATGGGCAAGGGTCTCTGGATAGGTCGTGACTTCCTTGTGGTAAAAGGACTGGATCATTGGGAGAATTACAAGACTTTTGCCTCACCAACGTCTCGGTATACTTGCTGGTTTACTCTGGTTAAAGAACCAGAGAATGTTACGGATATGAAAGTAGACTATCAAGATGATGATGGGCGATTACCATTTACTGAGTATTATAAAGAGGAAGCATGAATAAAGGAAATATCAAACTTTTAACATATTCAATTATGTTTATATTGTTTATGATTACTTGCTATATGGTAGGCAATCAGCCTGACGCAACCATTAACGATCTTTCGCCAGAAAGTAGAATTGAACTAAAGTACGAATTATTAAATAAAGATAAAACATACTAGGATATAAAAATGAAAGATAAGAAAAAACTAAAAGCCTCAGTAAAATCCATGATGATAGCAATAGGGGTGCTGGACAGAGTTCAAGGCACAGAGATTTATAAATTAGAAAAGGAATTTTACGGTTGGAGCGACAACGACTACGAACAGATGCTAGAGCATCTAGGAACACTTTATCAAACCCTTTCTAGTATGCTTCCACCTGATGAAACATAAATCAGAAAAACATTGAAGATACCCCTTGACTTTGACGATAAGTATTGTATAATAGGGTCATACCACCAACCACTTTAGGAGTTACTATGAACGATTTTGCTACAGAAGAAATTGATCTGTGCGGTGTTGACATGATGAGTGAAGATAATGAAGCTATCGCAGAGATTATCCATGAGTCTTTGAGAATTAAGGGTATTGATGTTACCAGTTTTGCTTGGTCTATCAATGTTGAATATATGCCACAGGAGAATGACGATGAGTAATATCGCTGGTCAACAAGATCGAAAGGGAGGTGGATGATGCGTGGGACAAGCGAGGGCAAATACGAGGCCCCGTATTTTAGCATGGAAATGCACCGGCAGAGTCGTGAACTTGCACATCAGAAGATGCAAGAGATGAACGATGAATTGTCTAAGAAAGACGGAGAGATCGAGCGACTGCGTGAACTGCTCAGAAAGTGTCGGGACTACTACGTTGAATTGGGGATGTCCTCTGTGGATTCAGAACTGTGTGACAGAATCGAAAGGGAGTTGGATGATGAGTGAGTGTCAAATGTGCCACAGTGAGGATGCAGCGGTCGGTGACTTTTGCGAAGATTGCTGGAATGAGATGGTTACGGAGTCCGTATATGGTCAGGACGTTTACGAATACTGGGAGATTGACGATGAGTAGTTTAGGAGAATACAAAACTGTTGAGGACGTTATCAGTGATCTAAACATAATGATCGTTGAAGCACCAATTCCGACCCATATCGCTATGATTTTAGCAAATGTTGTAGGAGAACTTGAAGATGAGTGATACAAAAAAAATGATTAAAGACACAGATTTAAGTGTTGACAGACTAGAAAACCTTGCTAAACTGGTAATAGATAGTTGGGATATGGAGTGCCTAGTAGACTATGCTCAAATGGCACTGTTTCAGGACTATCAGTACGACA
>Ga0315320_10001513_pt1 | contig 19305 bp, 29 predicted proteins | sample M140m21515metaG_FD_203458 | JGI IMG/M metagenome (GOLD analysis project Ga0315320, IMG submission 203458) | Ammonia-oxidizing marine archaeal communities from Monterey Bay, California, United States - M1 40m 21515 | ecosystem: Environmental > Aquatic > Marine > Coastal | place: USA: California... | reverse complement strand
AGTATAGTTCCAGGGGAGTGGGATCGTGATGATCTCCCGCTTCAATTTCTTTTTTGTGGTTTTCTGCATAAACTTCTAGTTCATGAAGTTCACCTTCAATATGTCTTCTCTGTTGAGGAGAAGTTGTTGGGTTTTCAAGGATTTCTTTGTCCTTGGCAATATGGGTTTCGATATTTTTCATGTTTGTTATTTTAGGTAGTTAGTTTTCTATGTCTAATACACCATATGAATCTCGTTTGAGACTTAACATAGTTGTAACTCGTCTATCAGTGGTATTGTAGAATCTAGATAATACAGTTACGAGATAGAATCCACTGTGGTCAGAATCAACAGATTGGACACTTCTATCCTCTTCTGTAGACATATTTTGCAGAAGTACCCTGACGATATCGCCAACAACCAATTGCAAATTACCAGGGACTACAACCTGCAGTCCTTGTGTATTTAGGAGATAATTCCTTGATATCGATTGTGGTAGCGTACTTGTAGTCCAATCTGGATAATTATTCTTACCATTTTCAGGTAAAGCAGAATCCTGACCACTGTAATAAGACTCATTATCAATTATAGCAGAAACAATCCTGGTTGGTCGGTCTGCTAGGAACTTCTGACCTGGAGTTAGTTCATCTTGTGATCCTAAATGTGCTTGCTGGTCCCATGATTTATTAGCAGAGAAGGTTTTTTCTGTATATTCTCCTGTTGAAAAATCATAGTACTGACATTGTAATGCATAAGCACCAGTTCTTAGTCCATGCATTAGATTTATTTCAGATGTGAACTTAACATCAATCAATTTTGTGTCGGATTCATCACCTGCAGAATCTTGGAATGTTTTGATAGAACTACCTCCACCTGCCTTATTAAGACCCAGTTTGTTCTCAACATCCATCAAAGTATCAATAGACCTAAAATTAAATCCATTAGCATTCTCGTAGAAAAAGAATCCAGCAGTTCCTTCAGAATATTTTCCATTCTTAGTAGAAGCACCTTCACCTTTTCCCTTTCCTCCTTTACTAGAAGAAGGAATCGCTATATCTTGTAATCTGGTACAAATAGAAAGAGGAGTCAAATTTTTAGGGAGAATTTTTTTCTTGTTTAGACAAGGATCTGCAACAATATCTTTATCAGTATCAAGAATTTCTAAACATTCTTCAACAATCTCGTTAACAAACCCCTCTAGTTTTTTACGTATTCTTGTCTTAGGATCAAGAAGAGCTTCTTCAGAGATTAGACCCAGGTTATAGTTCTGAATCTTTCCACTTTGAATTCTATCACCAACTCTATAAACTCTGAATTTATAGGTATAGTCTTCATTATCTGGTCCTTCAATCTCAATCTCAACTAATTCACCACCAGTAATAGGACCAGTACCACTACCAATCAAGTTCATACCACTATCATTGATATTTAAGTTAGCACTAAGAAATGATTTATTAATATCTTCATAGTACGTGAAACCAGCTGTAAGCGCACCAATCTCATAAGTTTTCCCTTTATTAGGACCATCATTTAGGGTGATCTTAACACTTTTATATAAAAATGCTGCAGCATTATTGTTATTCTTGTCCTTACCCATTAGTTTTGTCCCAATCTTCCAAGATGAAGTAGAGTATATGGTGACGCATTTGCATCCGTCAAAGGTTGCAGGAATCCATTAACTCCAAAATCGCTACCACCACTATTATTTGATGTATTATTTGCTGCTTTCAGTTGTTGCATAGCAGCAAACATTTCAGGCATAGTCTTCATTAAAATCTGATCAGTCGTAGACAATCCAGGATTATTGATACTAGGGAAGTTAGATCCCAACAATGGAGGGGGAGGAGTTACTGTTGGTGTCAGCGCTGAATTACTTTTCTTAATAAATCTCTGAAAATCTGGTGTAACATAATCAGATGGCATGACTGAATTTGGACCCTTCTGCCAATAATGATGACTGAAGTTCCCTTTCGTATCAAACATAGGATCTTCGCCTGCAACTCTATTCTGTAGTTGTGTTTGACCCTTAAAGTTAGTTCTTCCGTCTAATCTTCCAAGAGCTTCGACAAGTTTTGCCTGACCTTCAGGAGACATAAGTTTCTTTACCTCAGCATCAACATTTGCATTTGCCAAGTATCCCTCAAACTGAGGATGTGCTGTCCCCTGTCCTGCTGTTACTACACTTTTAACAGAATTTGGGAACTTACTCGATGCAACTCTGTTTAAGACAGCAGCACCGACTAAATATCTGTCATCTCCAGGTCCTGCTTCACCAGCAATTGTTTTAGCCATTTGAACATAGTCTTCCTCAGTCAATCCTTGAAGTTGTCCACCTCCACCTCCAACATTAAGAGAATCACTACCAGCAGTTGATCCACCTCTAGGACCACCACCACCACCACCACCACCATCTCTACGTAAGAAAGAAGGCATTTGGAACATAGAACCTAATCCTTGGAATGCGCCACCAAACAAACTTGATAGGTTAAGTCCACCCTGACCACCCACAGAAAGATTTATACCAGTGAGTCCAGATGCTTTTACTAGTTTTTCTAAAGTAGGACCAATTGCTGACTTCATCAACTGTCCGATAGGACCAAGCATACCAACAACTTTATCGATTGCTGCTGCAATACCACCAATAGCAAATTTGAATGGTGCTTGCAGTGCATCAGTCATATGAGCACCCATTTCACTAACAAGTTTCCTTCCTCCAAACGGAGTAAAGGTAACAACTTCACCACCTGCTTCACCACCTTGGAATGGTCCAAAGTTAGAAGGATTGTCTAGGAAGTATGAACCACCACTAGCGTTCTTAACTTCACCTTCACCACGCATCTTAGCATCTGCTCTCTTAGCAGAGTCACCATACAATCCCAGTGTACCAAAAGCACCTTTTTCGTCTGGAATAATATTCAAACCGTCAAACATATTGAGTCCTTGCCTGAAAGATTCACGAAGATTGGAATCAATTTCCGCCATCACATCATTGGATTTCTCAATGTTAAATCCAGAGTTGACGAACTCCCAAATTGCACGGAATGGAGCACCAATAGTCTCAAGTGTTCCAGATAATCCTTCAACAATACCACTCGCCATATTCAACGCCATGTTATTTCCATCACCACGAATCCAATCACCAACACCACGAGTCCACTCACCAACGTAAGATGATGTAATACCAGCACCAATGACTGCAGCACCAGCACTTAAAGCAGTTCCAACTGTAGCAGCAGCACCTGTAGCACCTGTTGCGACTGCTAGATCACCTGCAGCATCGGCAGAATCAACAATAGCGCCAGCGTAATCTCCAGAAATCAGAGATAATCCTGCTGTAATAGCACTTGCACCAGGAATCAAAAATCTCAATCCAGATTTTTTACCAGTTTTAGCAATATCACCCGCTGCACCAACTATATCGTCAGCAGAATTTGTTACACCTTTTGGAATAGCAGGAGTTACTGGTTTTACATTAGCACCCTTGTTCTGTAGGATTTTTCTAGCATTTGCTGCTTCTTCAGGTACACCTCTCTGAGCCTGCTCTCTAAGTGCATTAAATGTTCTATCATTTCCTTTAAAATTTCCTCTTCCAACTTCAATTGGTTCTAGAGCTCTAGTTTGAGGTTTTACCGCTTGAGGATTAAATGCCTGAGATGTACTAGGATTAAGTGCTTTAGTACCATTCGTAACGTTAGATACGGTTGGTTTTACTTTAGTTGTTGATAGTGCCGAAGATGATGGTGTTACTGTCCCAGGAGGTAGTGCAAGTTGAGATTTAGACCCTGCTAATGCTCCTCTAGGTTGATTAGTTATATCTCTAACAGTAACTGGTTTTATACCCTTAGCAGCTCGCATACCTTTAGCGAGGTTACCTAGTGCTCCTGCAATTGCTTGTGCTTTAATTGCAAGGACAATTGCACCTGCTGCCGCTGCAATAGCGGGAGCGAGAGCAAGAACAGCATTAAGAATAGGTTTTAAAAATCTTGCAATTCCATCTAATAATCGACCAAACCACCCCTTCTTCTTTTCCTTTGCTTTATCGTATCCTTGAGTATCAGACAGATCTTCTGTCTCTTCTAATGCTGCTTCTTGCTTATCAAACTTACTAATAGCACCACCTTTACTTCCACGCAGAAGTAGTTGATTCTGTGCTTGTAGTAACTGGTTAGTTGTCTGTTGTTCCCTCACCACAGCTTGGAGAACTTCAGCACCTTCGCTACTGTATTTGGTGATATCTCCACCAGTTGTAGTAGCAAGAGCAGACGATCCAGGCATCAACTGCTGAACAGTTTTACCCTGCACCAACATTTTTTGTTGAGGAGTCGATACAGAAATCGAGGCAGGCTGATTAGGAGGAGCTGTATCTCCCTTTGCTTTATTCTTATCTCTATTTTTAAAACGACCAATGAGACTTTCAATAATGTCTCCTTGAGCCGCCTCGTATCCCTGAGTTCCTGACGCCATTAGAATTGGTTGCTCTGTTGTTTTAATTCCTCAAGATGCTGAGATAGAAGTGCAACGTACACAATTCTTTCCCAAGGCATCATATTATCTAGCTCCGTCAAAGAGTATTTATGATGATGCATCAAGGCAAAGTTTGTCTGGTAATACTCTTCCAAATTAGTATGGAAGAGTGCTATGCGAAAAAACTCTGTAGCCCCGAAATAGTGTATTCACTTTCTTTCTTGGTTTCTGGATTCACAACCGTAAAACTATGTTGTAGTTTAGGCATAGTTTCAAAGAATTTTGTAAATCGATCAAACTGATCTTGAGTCATACTCTCAATAAAATTAGTTAGTTCTTTTTTAGTACAGTCTTTCGCTTCAGTTACGTCTTCACCTTCAAAAATCTGATCAACACATGAGACAATAAAATCCAATCCATCCATATCATCACTATTATCAACAATTCCAGTATTGATAAAATGACTAATACTTGGGTATTTCATGATTACACCAACCTTATCAGTAATCATGATTTTAGGATCATGACCTTCTGGTTTGAATACTTCAACCTCAGAAATGTTTAGATCATATGCAACCTGAGTTTGATTATCATCAAGACAAGTAACATTAAGAGTTACAACCTCACCAACAGATGCGGCACGGATCTTAAGGAAAAGATACTCTAGGTCAAAACTAGGAAGGTTCTCTGGTTTTACACCACGAGTAATAACACAGGCACTGAGAGTATCAATGACTGCTTGAGTGACTTGCTTCTCGTCTTTACCGTCCATAGCAATGAGGAGAATCTTTTCCTCTTTTACTAGGAAGGGACGATATTTTACTTTTTTACCGCTTGACGGTAGTTCCAACTCGTAAGTAGGTGCGGTTACCTTTGGTAAAGCCATAATAAATTCGATTTTAAGTATTTATGAGATTTCAGATGATCCAAAATTGAACGTTCCATCTGGATTTAAGAAGTTTTGTGCGAGTGCAGCAGATGCTGGATTTGAAACTCCAGGTGTTGGGTTACTAATATCATTATACACTACTCTATGCTTTCCGTAGTAGAAATTCGCACTACATTTTACAAGTTGATTCATTCCAAATGATAGTGGGATTGCTTCTACAGAATATGGGAATACTTCTTGCAACAAATGAACCTGAGATACTCTATCAATATCCCCTCTAGGACCCTTCTCTACTTTAGCAATTCTAACAGTTGCATGGTAGTTTTCAGGAAAACGTAATCTTGTGGTTCTATTGTAAGTTTCTGGTTGAACAGACATCATCTGTTCAAAAGTTGCATTTTTAGTATCACTAATAGTATCAATTGACTTACCATCCGTATCAAATTCTTGGAAAATATACTGATACCAAGTATTCATGAACTTGTAAGGACTCATATTAGCATCACATAACCAACTAAACTGAAGATCTGTGAACATCTTCTGATGAATGTAGTGTGTAACACCTTCACCCATAAATCTTCCAGTCATTTGACCAGTAGCAGCTTGTGCTCCAGGTAGGTTCGCTTCGTCCAAAAAGTGTTCTGTATAATTAAATCCAGTGTCCCACTTTAAAGAATTTAAATTAGTAACTACTCCATCTGGGTCAGGAAAACTGAATTTCACAAAAAATCCAGTGGAGAGCGCCATGCCCCCACCTTTTGCTATATTCTGAATTAAGTTATTGATCGAAGGCACTAGCTCTAAATATTATGTGACCTATAGTATTTATGGCTTATTCGGGAATCTATAAACCTTCTAACCCTAAGAAGTACCGTGGTAATCCAACCAGGATTATTTACAGGTCTATGTGGGAGAAGAAATTTATGATCTTCTGTGATAGAACCGCTTCAGTTGTAGAGTGGGGAAGTGAAGAGATTATCATACCATATCGTTGTCCTACTGATGGAAGGGTTCACAGATACTACCCAGACTTTTACATTAAAGTACGTAACAAAGAGGGTAAATATAAAAAGTATATTATTGAAGTGAAACCCAAAAAGCAAGTTGCTGGTCCTGATAGAAATCCTAAAAAGAAAACTGCCTCATGGAGACGTGATGTTCTAACATACATGAAGAACAAAGCAAAATGGGAAGCAGCAGAAGATTATTGCGATGATAGAAGAATGAACTTCATGATCCTAACGGAAGATCACCTAAATGTCTAAAACAATATTTGAACAAATAGAAGAAGAAGCAAAAGGAGAGAAACGTTCAGTTTCTTGGTATCGCCGCCAGGTTAAACTGATTGCGAAGAACTACACTCTAGATCTACTAAAAAGTGACGAGAGATACGACGATGCCGTCACAAAAGACTTCCAAGATGTTAATGAACTCCGCGCCGAAGTGCGAATAGGACACCTATACCTTTTTGAATACAAAGCATCGTCAAAAACTCCGTTCTACGATACATTCCCTCTAGTTTACGTCATAGATAGAAAAGCAGACCATTTTATAGGTGCTAATCTACATTATATGGGTCCAAAAGCAAGATACACAGTTATAGATAACTTAATTAAAAAGGACTTCCTCAAGGTTCCTCCCAACTGTCTCCATAAATATTTGAGTAGTAATGTAAGTGGTCGCTATCTTGACCTAGGTAAAGATGAATGGGATACGGCAATTTTCTTGCCTATAGAAAATTTTATCTTTACTCAATCCAAGAAAGAATACTCAAAACGAAAGATTTGGGACGAGACTTACAAAGCGAAGACCAAAAAAGCAGCATTCAAGATCCCTAGGGTAATTGAATTTTATGATGGAATGCAAAACTCTAAAGTTACCTAATGTCCACTACACAAGCTATTAGATATCCAAAAGATTTAGAAGTTAATTCTCAGACGGATTACATTAGATTTCAATTCTACACATATAAACCACCATTTAGACGTGGCGGTTCGGGAAATAGTGGATACTTGCAAGGTAAAGACGGAAATTTAGGTAAGCACATCAAAGAAGATGATGTTTTTATGTATATGCCTCAAGATATTAGTACATCTATGAGTACATCATGGGGTGGTAAAGAGATTACTAATGCCGCTGCTGGATTGCTATCTGGTTATGCAAACCTGACTGGTGGAGGAGGACTTGGCGCTGCAGCGCAAAATGCTGCAGCTGGTGTGGGTGGTTTAAATGCACTACCAACTACTGGTGCAGCAAGACTTGTACAAATGGGATTAAATAACGTTGGTGCTCAAACCAATCTTAGTATGAATGATATTCTAGGAGGAACTGCTGGTATTATCCTAAATCCAAATGTAGAACTATTATTTGGTGGTCCTTCTCTTCGTAATATTGGTTTTAGATTTAAAATGGCGGCAAGATCTGAAAAAGAAGCAAAAGACATGCTCAGAATTTGCCGAAAATTCCAATTCCACGCACATGCAAGATCTGGTGGAACAAGTAATGTAACAGCAACTTTAACTGATCTTTTTGTTGGTCAAGAAGCCACAACTGGTAGTAATAGAGGTGAAGGAAGAGCGGCAGATGAGAATGCAACAACCGTTGCAGCACCTTTATCTCAAGATCAAATTGCAGAATTCTCACAGTCAAATAACTTTATATCTGTTCCTAATCTATGTTTGTTTAAGTATATGACTGGAGATACTGAAAACCCGTACATCAACCAATATAAAGCATGTGCTCTAACAAATGTTGATGTAAACTTCACACCAGATGGGTCATATTCTACATTAATTGGTGGTTATCCAACATCTATAGAATTGTCTATTACTTTAGTAGAAACCAAGATCATCTATCAATCTCAAATCGACAAAGGTCTAGGGGTAAGTAACTAATGTATTTCTCTATTTTACCAAACATCAAATATGATGTTAAACCACAAAGTTTCCCATTTTCATCTTCTGACTTTGTTGAAGTAAATAACTTCTTCAGAAGATATTCAATAAATGAGGATATTTTTGACTACACAGTATATTTGAACAAATACGCGGTAAATCAAGGCGTAAGAATAGAGTTTATCGCAGATCAGATCTATGGTAGACCAGAACTTGATTGGGTTATTGCTCTAACCAATAATATCATCAATATCTACGAAGATTGGCCAATGGATGAGCACGTCCTACAAGATTGGGCAGAGGGCAAATATGGATCTACTGTATACAGCGATTTGGCGTACTATGAAATATCCCAAGATGTGAAGAATTCTGCTGGATTAGCAGTTTTGAAAAAAGGTCAAAAAGTCGATTCTACGTTCTATAACGGATCTTTCGAGTATCACAACGGCGATTCTGCAAATACCATTGTTACTGTGTCTGGATCATCTGTAGCATCTGCAGTTTCTAGGTGGGAACAGGTTGTAAGGAAGAATGAGGAAAAACGACAAATCTGGGTTATCAAGCCACAATACATTGATCCCCTAATTCAATCATTAAAAAAGCAGAGCAAATATAAAAAATGCTCTGCTTATCTGAATAAACAATTAAAGTCTACATTAAAGTAACGCGACTTTTTTGGTAAAAAAATAGAGGGAAAAAATTTCCCTCTTTTATGGAATTCAAAAACCCAATTCGTAGCAACTAGACCTTGCTATTTCTGGGTTCTTTTTCAGTGCTCGATGCACATGACCATGCACATCTGTTTCTAAAGTAAGGTGTGCTTTAGTGTGGACTACCTGAATCAATCCTAAGGTCCCAACAAAAGTTAAGTTTAGGATTGTAACAGGGTGCAAGACAACCTCTAGCACTTTCTTCATCGAATGAATTTATCCATACGAAGTTTAATGTAATACATTCCGATGACCCATACGGAGAAGAGGAACCCCTCCCCGTAGGACATGGAGTTCCAAGCGTGGACTACATCCATATCACTCCTCTGCTAGACGTGCAAAGTAGGATAGAGCATCATCATCGCTTTCTCCACCACCAACAGGTGTGGGTTCTGCAGGAGCAGACATCCGCTCACGGAACGGAGACTGTGTAACCTGCTGAGGTTCATACTCTTCACTTTCAACGCTAGGGCGTTGAGGAGCAGCAGAGAGACCCAAGACTAGGTTGAGGCGTTCCTCAAGTGCTTCGTAGGTCTTAAACTCAGAAGGAGCAGTGAATGCTTCCAGACTATGCTCACTCTTGTAAATATTCTCTAGAACTTCATCATCACCAGAGAGTGCAGCAGGAGCAGCAAACTCACTAGAATCATAGTTCCAGAAACCAGCAACAGTTTTGATTTTCAGTTTGAAATCAGCACCTTCCCAGAAATCAAAGGGATTCACAGGAGTCTCATCTTGAAACTCAGGCTTCATTGACGCCATGATCTTATCAAAGATCTTCTTACCGTAACGATAGAGGAAGACTTTACCTTCATTCTCAGGGTTCTTGGGATCACGCACAACATAGATGTTGCTGTAATAAGAGAGCTTACGCTTCTGCTTACGTGCGATTTCTTTATCACTCTCAGTACCAGAGTTCCACAGTTTGTTATTGTAGACACTCACAGGATCTTGCTCACCCTTAGTAGTGAGAGAGTTCTCGATAAACCAACCACCAGGACCTTGGAATCCGTGTGAGTATAGTTTTGCCCAGGGCAGAGATTCCCCCTCAGGTTGAGGAAGGAATCGGATAACGGAAAACCCGTTACCAGAAGCGTCAAGTTCGGGCTTCCAAAACCTCTCGTCGGCACTAGAGTTAGTGCTGGACTTTTCAAGTTCCTTTTGCAGGAACTCAAAACTTGAATTGGACTTGCGCTTTAAATCAGAAAAAGACATAGGATTGTTCGGATAGTTAGGATACGGTTGTGTGATGCCCTATCACTCATACATTATAAAGGGCGAAGAGTCGGGCGTCAAGCCTCTTCGCCACTTAGTTTACCAATCATGACAGAGACTTTTTTTCTAAGGTCAGAGAACATAGCATTGACCGTCAGTTCAGGATCACCACCGAGCATAACAACAGCATTACGCATGTTCTCTACCACAGTCTGTGCTTCCTCGTCGTCACTCAGGGACATTCTAGCATACATGACTTCCTGTTTCTCTAGGAGAGACATCAGGATCTCAAGATACTCTATCCTGCGCTCTCGTTCAAGCACAGGAAAACTCATTGCATAACGAAAACATTGTTGCTGAAGGTCCATCATCTCTTGAAGTTCACCACGAACCATCTCGGACTTAAAAAATTCACTCATCATACCAACATTAATTTTGCTCTAGAAGTACGTTTGATAAAGTTCAACTTTTGTGCATCAAACTTTAGTTTTTCTTTCAATGGTTTAGAGATGAGTTTAGGAACGGTTTCCAACTCAATCTCATTCACCTCGCAGTAGTGAATTATAGCATCAATATAGTTCATGTCATTATTGTTCAGAACTATACGCTCCACTTCCTGCGAAAATCTCGCAGTTGTCATAAATTTATCTTCCAGTAGTTTGCTTCTTTCCATGGGCAACTTTATATTCGTCGATGTACTGAAGGAGTGAATCCAAGTATTGTTTCTTAACGGGACGAATTACCACCTGTGTATCTCCATCTTCACAGGCGACAATAGTTACAAGTTGCTCAACACGGATGTTGTATTGCTCAAGTAACATACAAGCGTATGCTGTTTCCTGAACAAAATAATCGTATAGTCTCTCGTCCGTCTTTTCTCGTGCTGAAGTTTTGAAGTCAATGATAGACAATACACCATCAAACTCAGCAATACAATCAACGCGCCCTGCTAATTCAAGTTTGTCTGAATAGAGCGCTACCTCTTGAAAGTATATATTATTTATACGATCCAAAGTAGACCGAGAATGCTGGAACATTAGAACTGGGAGCGGAGCAGATTTAAATTTCTTTAGATCCAACTCATTATTAAAGTAGTCCTCAACAATAGAGTGGTACTTTGTACCTCTTCCTGTTGCTTGTGCGGAGACACGATTAGCCTCCTTCTCTCCAACGCGCTTACGCCATCGCATAATGCCTTGCATTTTCTTTTTGTTACTTCCAATCACAGTGGTGACCGAAGGATATTTGTTACCTGAAGGGGTAACGTAGACTCTCTTGCCTGTCTCTTTATCAGTTTGAGACTCTAGTTCAATTGGGTTCGGGTCACCAATGTGTTTGAATAGTATCATAGACCTAAGTTGATTTTATTAATAAGGTAAGACTTAACGATTCCAGATCGAACGATATCTTCAATACCGAACTCAACCATAGAAACTTCTTCCATCTCTCGTAGGATGCGTTGGAAGTCAAGGATGCCGTCCTTCTCTGCAGTCTTCTGCAAGTCAGTCTGTGCAACGTCACCAGCAAAGATGACTTTAGAATCTTGACCGATACGAGTGATCAAACTATCAAGTTCATGGAAGTTCAGGTTCTGGCACTCATCAACAATGACGATAGCATTGTCTAGAGTAGTTCCACGGAGGAAAGATGTGCTCCAGAACGAGATAGTTTCTTGTGCTTTGAGGTTTGCATAAAGCATCTCAAACGATGCATCATCAGGCATCTCAAACATATGCTTGACCATATTCTTATACGGAATCTGGTACAAAGATGACTTATCCTCATGATCTCCAGGAAGGAAACCAATCTCACGAGTTGCAACTAGCGAGCGAACAATATAAACTTTATCATATGGTGACTCTTCATCCAAGACATCACGAAGAGCGAGATACAATGCAATGAATGTCTTACCTGTACCAGCACATCCATAAACGAACAGATTCTTATCGTTTTCCCACTCATTGAACATTAGTTCTTGGTTTTTAGTGAGTGGACTAACGTCCAAGAGATATCCTTTATTAATAGGACGCCTCCTTTTGATCTGTTTCTTACTCATTCCTGGAGGGACTGGTGTAGTGTACTGTTTTTGCTTTCTAGGCATATTACCAACCTTTGATTTGAGAACCTGGGACCTGTTGAACTTTTTTCATCACATCCTTCCAACCAGGATGTGTCTTAGACATTTTGTCTCGCCACTCTCCTACCTCTTGGGCAGCAGCGCAACCTTGGGACCAATCTTTGTCCCAATCAGGATTTTCATCCTTCCAGGTACAATAATCTTTCATGGTCATGTGGAGTTCTTTAGTTTCTCCAGTCTTCAAATTTTTAACAGGATAAGTGGGCATTTTAATTAAGGGTTGTAAAGGTGTGATCTGTTGTGAGGATCTGAACCAGGGTAAGTATTCATATATGGTGGTCTAGCTATAGTAACATTAAAACTAACGCTGACTCTATCTTCAGGCGTATTATTTGTATGAGTGGAATGCTCTAGATATGCTGGCCACATCATGAGTAGTCCCTTCTTAAGAGGCATTTTTTTCTCACCCCACCTCATATTATTTAAAAAAGAAACTAGATTGCCGTTAGTAGGACTCAGAGGGTTCCTGAGTGCTAACTGACCATCCATCCCATTAGTCTGCAAGTAATAAACACCAGAAATATCTGAGTTACCATGAGAGTGAATGGGTGCATGTTTTCCCTGAGATGTTCTTGTAAACCAAGACTCAGTGATTGCAAATGGAATGGTGTGTTGCATTCCAAGTTCCAACAAATAATCTATGATAGATTTCTCTAAAAACCTAGTAAAATTTGGTGTTTCTTTTACAATATTAGATGCAAATAAATTACCTTCCGAATCAGTAGAAACATCATGAGATGAAATTGGATTGTATGTGTTAATGTTCTTCACCATATTATCTGGATCATAAACACTCCAGAGATCGTTATTCAATTCTCTCATTGTGTTACCTACTGCCTGCTTCATATAGACAGGCGTGGGAAATAATTTATGTATCGCCATCAGGGTTTTCAGTCATTTTTTAGCGGAAGAATTTTTTGCAGTTTTATGGAACTGGGTTTTCTTTTTTGCCCTTGTTAAAACCAAAGGGTCCAAGTTTTTCTTTGACTCTTTGTTTCATCACCTGTCCTGTTAGTGCTTCCATTATTTTCAGCACGTCCTCTGCTTTATTAGGACCAGGACCCATACGTTCAACCACAAAGTTATACTTCTGGAAGAATTCGTCACTCACATTCTTGTAATCTTCTACTGTAATTGGTTCAGTCATAGCCATTCAAGTGCCTCGGAAACTATAGGGAATTGTTCAGAGAACACACGACGTGCATCTAATGCAATGTCCATGTGTTCTTTCTGCGTACCATTAGCGGAACGCAATTGGATATAATGAATCCACGAACGGACTGAGCCCGTCATGTAGATTTTTGTGGGAACTGCTAAAGGAAGCACAAAACGCGAACATTCCTTTGCAATTCCTACGGAAAGCATATGCTGATAAAGATCCATAGCAGACTCGAAGTGTCTTTGAATAGCAATCTCAAGTTCTTGCTTAGTGAAAGCATCAACATCGTCAATAGAATTTTGACGGTTCTTTGTATCCTGCCTGCGAAGTTCAGGTAAAGGAATCTTTTCTGTCAACATAGAACTATCAGCATACCGTTGAGAAAACTCTTGATATGTAAATGAACGGTGCCTCAGAATTTGAGCTGCAATTGCCCTAGTAGTCTCAATTTCCAGGGTCATGTGTGCCTGCTCAAAGACGCTCCAGTGGTTGTGTTTGATGCAATAGGATAGCAGACCTGCAACCTTAGGATTGTCCTGGTTGTTGGGGTTGCTCACCCTCGCTACGTACCCCATCGTCTTCTCCGCTTCGGGAGTCACTGTTAAGAGTTTTACTGAGTTCATTACTAAAACCTTTCTCCTGCTTGCGGCGTAGTTGTTTTGCTTTTAATTGTATTTTAGCACGTCTGAGTTGAAGAGCCATGTATAGAAGTTCTTCTTCAGTATACAGATCAGGTTTCTTCTTCGCTTGTTTAAGCGCCATCTTTGCTAGTCTAATTTGATCTTTAAAGCGCGTCATTGATAGTTAGTCGGGGTATCCATCATCGTCATCGCCAGAAAGATCAAACCCCAGTCTAGCATCTTTTGGTCTAGTTGTATAGGCTTCAGGGTCAGAATAAATCTCTGACTCTAGAGCATTACATAGAGACTTGAGATTTTTGTAGATTGCTTTTAGTTTTTCTCTGTCCATAAACGACGTTCGTTTAAGTATATATTAGCATTAAAAAAGAGGGGTCGCAACCCCCCCTATCATTTAGATGTGCATATTAGATCAGGATCCTCCTGCAAATTCTTTTACATTGTGTAGCGTTTAGCGTATCGCATTCGACAAGACATTCATAGTAGTCATTAAGTTTTTCATTCTCTGTTGATAGATCTTCAAGAGTGTCTTCAAAATGTCTCCACTCATCTAATTGAGATCGCGATAATAGATTGTGCATTGGTTTCCTCCATACAATGAACCATAATAACGGGAGGGTTTGGGTTCATGTCTATACCTCATAATTCTACTACTATGTAGACTAAAATGTGTTCGATTACACATTTTGTACAAAAAAAGAGAGGTAACTTGACCTCTCTTTACATGATTGTATTAAGTTTTACTTTACTTGGTGTAAAGTTTACCACGATAACAAAATGTACCGTGAGTCTCTTTCGATTCTACACAACGAGTATCATACTTCACACCACGATATGAGGTGTGAGTAATCTGTGCATTGTGCAGTGCAGATGCTTTTTGAATCTGCTTACGAATCAAGTTAAGGGTGTTCATTGTAGTTACTCCTGAAGATAGGGTGGTTTATTCCCCCGTTCCTTCAGTCGTGTGCGTCCCATGGATAGCATTCAGGCGTTGATTCCTTCATAACCTCAATCAATTCCACCTTAAATTCAGGAGGAATATTCTCATTTGTTCTCATGCGAAACATAATTGTATCAGCTTGAGCACAAGTGAGGGTTGTATAGAATAGTATCTCTAGCATAGGATGAACGGCTCCGTTCCGCGACTTACTTGCGTCCCACCCAAGAGTGGGATGAACGATGGTATTATTATACCACAACTATTTAGTATGTGCAAACCGTAACATCAGATACAATTATTAATGTTTAAACTTTTTTTAACGAGTGTCTACGTAGACTTTAACGTTGCCTGAGATAGTAGTTCCTTTATTCCCAGGTAAAACTTGGTGTGCAATCCATGAAGGAAACAACACCATCCACCCAGACTTCAGACAAGGCATGTAACTTGCAGGCATCTCATATGAGTTACCATTAGGTGATTGGTTTTGAATATCACTGAAGGCAGGGTTAAAGAACTGAGTCTTGCCCTCTTCTACATCTTCATACACAATGAAACTCCACGTTGTATGTGAATGTGTATGATATCCTTGAAAGTCATTCACATCATACTTATTTTTCCAAAGATTTTCAATTACAATTCTGTCTACTGGATCTTTAAGTGTCCTAAGACAGTCAATAATTTTAGTAGAAAGATATTGATAAGTTCCTTTTGGAACCTTTGTGTTACCAGCAAAAGATGAAGGAACTCTACTCTCCCACAAAGGACGGTAGTCTTCGTCCTTTACAGGTACACTAATAAAATTCAAATCAACTTCAAACTCGAAGATTGGTACAGAAAAAATATTTTTTCTCATTTCTTTTTCTTATCACTAGTACCAGGAGGATCCCAATTCTTAGGATTGATTCTTCCCTCAGTAGGTTTCATGGTTTTAAAATTATTACCATACTTATCCCAATAATCATCAAAGATATCTACCTGTCCAGCACCAGAAGCAATATCAAACTTAGATAGACCTTCTACACTATATTCAATCAAGAAACTATTGTAGGGGAGAGATCTATCTTGACCCAAAGTTGGATCACAATCTTCATGAAGAATCTTACAACCTTTTCCCATTAGGAACGATTCCCCCACTGAATTTGTGGGAATGCTTCCTCTACACACGCTCTGGTGACCTTCCAACGCTTACCAAGCTTCTTATCTTTAGCAAGACACAGAACCTCTGCTTCACCTGCTGAGAGACCTTCTAGAAGGCGTATAAACATTGACTCACGTTTAGTTTGAGCGATGCTTGATCCACCTTTAAAGAAGTGGTATAGAAGTCTACACTCTTTCTCAAGAACTGTATGTTCTGTCCCTAGGGGTGCATCATTCGGTTGGTATGGGACAGTACCCTCAGGGAGCATGGATACAATAGACTCATCAAAATTAACAATCAGAACTGATCGTAGCGCCTGAGTGTTGTGATCTTGTAAGAGCTTGATCTTTTCCTTCTTTGTTTTTGCATTAGATACTTTTTGTAGTACCTCATTAATCAAAAGTTTCATCTTCGTATTCCTCATCAACAAATTTCACTGAAAGTAATTCCTCATTTATATATTGACCATTCTGGTCATACATTTCGGGATGCATTGCTAACTGCTCCTCTTCAGTATAGAAGTAGTCATGCATGAAGTCTTTTGCTGTCCACCCTGCGACAATTCCGACACATAAAAACATAAATGATGCTGTTGCCGAGAAAAAGAGGATTGTTACCGTTTCCATGTTCAACTCCTTGGTTGTCTATAGTTTCTCCCAACTAAGACTGAGTTTAAAATTAAACTTACGAGTCAGGAGAGAGAATGATACGTCTGTCCCTAATTGTTTTAATACTGGGGACGGTGGCTCTTGCTGCTGCCTCCTCCTAAGCATAAGCTCTGTGCCTTTATTTATAGCATCTTTATCCATGCTTATTGCTAGAGACATACCCTTTCTTGATCATCCACTTAGCAGTTTCTACAAGACCACCAATGGATTTTCCATCAACAACTACGTGCGGATATCCCGCTGCGTCAGGAAATAGTTTCGCAAAATCTTCCTTACTAATATCAGAACCAACATCAACAAAAGTAATTCGATCGTCAGGAATACTGCAACGTTCTAGTAGTTCATGAAGGTGTAGACAATGGACGCATCCAGCCAACGTGTAGGCAAGAACTTTCTTACCTTTCAGTGCAGTCTCGCCATCAATAGCATTACTCATAATCAAAATCCTTTTGGTTTACCAGTTGTTTTCTTTTTGTCTAGCACTTCTACGTTCTTTAGAATATGTGGGAGACTTTGAAACCAGTGTGCATTCATGGATTCAAAGTCATCAAACTCTACTGAGTCTCCTGTTGTATAATTTATACGATAACGATGCCGATCATAAGGATCAGGACTAGTACAAGTGAAGTACCTTGGATCATCTCGTGTAATAAGTTGAGTCATCGAGTCTTAGTTAAAAAAATGAAGGCGTTACACCCCCTAATTATATCAGAGAAACCCATATGGGTCAATGCTACAGGTAATGGAGTCCAATGTGATATGCAATGGACACTCTGTCTTCTTGTGATCTGTTGATGTCAACGTAGTGTATAAGGTTGCTGTTAAAGAACACACCCTTATTGGGTTGTGGTTTAAAGTATGCAGCATTATAATCTTTCTTTGCTATCGTACAAGTATTGATAAACTTATTAGGATAGGGGTTCATTACTATAAGATCACCTGCATCTTTCTCTGCTTTCAACCAGAAGGCACCACTAAATTCACCTACATTATGATGGTGCATGGTATTAGATGAACCTGGCGGATTGATATTGCAGAAAATTTTAGTAAATGATATCCAACAAGGTTCTTCTACAAGATAGTGTTTGATATATTTTTTGAACTCTTTTTCAATTACGTTTCTTATTGGATGATTGATATCCTTTTGCCACCCACCGTGGTTTGAGTTTCCATCTGACTCAGGACATAGATCCCTAAGTTCATACACATAAGATAAACAAGAGTCTACGACAGATTGATCTCCATCGTAGACTCCGATTGTCTCTTCAAATGAGACGTATTCCATTACTATTTTGCTCACGCTCTAATTATATCAGAGAAAACTATATGGGTCAAATTTTTACCCGAATTTTTTTCCCCGTTTTATAGAAACAAAAAGTCAATTTTGGTTATAGAGATCTTCTAATTTTTCTCTAGACAGATCTACATACATCAACTCTTCACCTGCTTGTGGTGCTTCAGGATGTTTTGGTTTGGGAGGAGTCCTCATCTCTATGTTAATAGATTGAATGTTAGCCCACATCATAGCGAAGGCACCACCAGCAATGAGAGCAAAGCATATGAAGTATAGTGTGACTTCAAAACTATTCATCATGCTTCCTGTAATGATTGAACTGTGTTGTGAAGCTCTCCAATGTCTAGGAGACCTTCAGCACTGAACCAAGGGGCATTCTCCCAACTGAATCCAACACCCATGGTGCTATCAGGTGCTGTGATGTACCAATGACATGCTGTGTCTGGTACATCAACAGCGCACTTACTCCAGTCATCGCTCCACTGTGGGACTTGTACCCACATCACCGCAGCAAATATAAAACTGAAGAGTGATTTAATCACAGTGCGTTACCTCTTGGTAGAACTTCTTCTGGGAATACGAATGACTCATGTGGTTGATCAACTGGTGCTAACCATGCACGGAGTCCTTCATTCAGAAGAATGTTTTTTGTATAGAAAGTCTCAAACTCAGGGTCTTCTGCTGCACGAATCTCTTGAGATACAAAGTCGTAAGCACGTAGATTAAGAGCGAGTCCAATAATACCGATAGAACTAGTCCAGAGACCCATGACGGGAACGAAGAGCATAAAGAAATGCAACCAACGCTTGTTACTAAAAGCAATACCGAAGATCTGTGACCAGAAACGGTTCGCAGTAACCATCGAGTAAGTCTCCTCCTCTTGCGTAGAGTCAAAAGCCTTAAAAGTATTTGCCTGTTCCCCATCTTCATAGAGAGTATTCTCCACAGTTACGCCATGAATAGCACTGAGTAGTGCTCCACCTAGGATACCAGCAACACCCATCATATGGAATGGGTTGAGCGTCCAGTTATGGAAGCCCTGTAGGAAGAGTAGGAACCTAAATATCGCTGCAACACCAAACGACGGTGCAAAGAACCAACTGGACTGTCCGAGAGGATAGATGAGAAACACACTGACAAAAACAGCGATAGGCCCAGAGAACGCAATAGCATTGTACGG
>Ga0315320_10001512_pt1 | contig 19310 bp, 19 predicted proteins | sample M140m21515metaG_FD_203458 | JGI IMG/M metagenome (GOLD analysis project Ga0315320, IMG submission 203458) | Ammonia-oxidizing marine archaeal communities from Monterey Bay, California, United States - M1 40m 21515 | ecosystem: Environmental > Aquatic > Marine > Coastal | place: USA: California... | reverse complement strand
GTGTGAAGTTGTTTGTGCGGAATTTAGCAAACCGAGTAAATGCCGCGCTGGTCAGTTTTCCTAATCAGGTAGATATCTTTGGCATCACGGACACCCCATCGCACGCCATTTTTTCCGTCATCTTCAGTTTGTGCGTTGAGTCCTTGGTAAAGTTCTTTCAATGTGATTTGCTTGCGATCTTCGTGATTTATGAGATTTGAGATTAGCATTTTGGTGGCTCTGCGGTATATATCTCGAACGCCGTTTGGCTTGCCGAGTTCCATGGAATATGTATACCTGTCACAAAGTTCTTTTGCATCGTATCTCTGTTCTTCCTGTTCTTCCTCGTTGTTGTTTTCGTTGTTGTTTTCGTCATCGCTGCCTTTTGTCTCTTCAACGGGGTCAATGGTGTTGTCCTCTTCATAGTTGTCGAGAATGGATTCGAGATGATTGCGAAGGATTTGAAACTCTTGAATATTTGCGTCGATATTAGACATCATCTTGAGAGTTGTCTTTACAACCTGTTCACTCATTGGATTGTTGCTTGATTATGTGTTGGTGTAGTTGGAGGAAAAGTAGTTCAATTTTTTCACCCTCTACACACCCTATTTCGCATACGAGAGAAAAAGACCTACTAATCTGTCTCTCTCTTTGCTGCCTTTTTGCGCGTGTGTTGTGTTACTTGTTGTGTTACTTGTTGTGTTACTTGTTGTGTTACTTGTTGTGTTACTTGTTGTGTTTCACTTTTTATACTATGGAGAAGTCGTCGGTGTATAGGCGTTCACAGTAGCGTTTTTCGTCGTAATACATGGAGTCCTCGTAGTATGCGGTATGGATGGAAACGTCGCCCAGAAAGGACATGATGTGCGCTTGTACGTTGGCGTGAAGCGCGTGGTTGAGGAAGGGAGCAATGGGGGTGTCGTTGGCGGTATACACATCGCGCTCGACACATTCGTGGTATAACCCGACATAGGAGGCCGGCATCTTCCTGCCAGTGAACTTCTTGCTCTTGACCATATTGTTGTATGCACAGGACATTTTGGAGGAAAAGCATTTCAATTTTATATAGGACAAAATGAGGCTGTATAGCACAAGTATAAAATTGAAATGCTTTTCTTGTTTTATTCGACAGCACAAAGCAAGACGCGGGATATGGCATCAAAAACAGTCGAACTACATGTGCGCGACATATCGTGCATCGCGGTAGGTTGTATGGTGGTAACCACGTGCTTTTTCTTGCTCATATACGCCGGAGAAAAATTGAAATATATTTTGTCCAGTTAGGGCATACAGAATAAATGACAAGGAATACAACGATGCAGACACCGACGCAAACACCGACGCAGAGCCCGATGCAGAGCCCGACGCATACTCCTGCGCACACTTTGGCGCACACGCCACCGCAAGCGGATTGGGGCGTGTTGGGTGCTCCACCGCCACCGCCTGTGCTCATTCGACAGAACGCGCTCGACCTAAACCTCTTCAACATCGCAAGAAGACTCAACTTTGATAGCGATGACGATGAGGATGAGAACGACAGCGGTTTCCCACTACCTCTTGGGGGAATTCAAGGCAACCGTTAAGTGTTCGACACATCAAGCACGACAGATGTAGGGCACATATAGGCACAAATATAGGCACAAATATAGGCACAAATATAGGCACACATATAGGCACACATATAGGCACAAATATAGGCACAAATATATGGGCAGCATTCGACACATAGAGCAGAACACAAGGCAGCTTCGCGAAACGCACAAGACATACGTAACACAAGACACGCGCAAAAAGGCAGCAAAAAAGGCAGCAAAGAGAGACAGATTAGTAGGTCTTTTTCTCTCGTGTGCGAAATAGGGTGTGTAGAGGGTGAAAAAATTGAAAAACTTTTCCTCCAACTACACCATCACATAATCAAACAACAAGCAAGCAAAAGCAAAACAATCAACTACATCATGTCTTCGGTTCAGTTCCACATGTCCGATGCCGTCCAGCGCGGTGCCGAGCACGGTATGCGGATCGGTATGGAGGCTGCGATGAAGAGCGTTCTGGAGGAGGTCGTCAACAAGCTGTCCGAGAAGTACGAGTTCAACGCGGAAGAAGCGATGGAGTTCCTCGGCCTCGGCCTCGTGACGTTCAAGAAGCCCAAGAAGCCCAAGAAGGTGCAGCTGCCGTGGTGCGGTATGGTGATTCCGAACTGCTGCCAGGCGCTCAAGGTAAACAAGGGTCTCCACTCGCAGTGCCTGAACGACAAGGTGGAGGAGGGCGAATTCTGCAAGAGCTGCCAGAAGGACGCCGACAAGAACGGCGGAACCCCCTCCAAAGGCACTGCCAGCGCCCGCATCGACCCGGACTACACGGACGCGAAAGGTAAGGCGCCGGTGAACTACGGGAACTACATGAAGAAGGAGGGCATCACGCGCGAAGCTGCCGAGGCAGAGGCGGCCAAGTGGGGCGTGACCATCCCGGAGGAGCAGTTCCTAGTGGTGGACACCAAGAAAGGGCGCAAGAAGAAGGACGCTAGCAGCGATACCGAGACCGAGGACACCGCAAGCGAGGCCGGTTCCGTGAGCGAACCTGAGACCGATGAGACCACAAGCGAGGCCGGTTCCGTGAGCGAACCTGAGACCGATGAGACCGCAAGTGATACTGGCTCTGTCAGCGAACCCGAGGAGCCCGTGGAGCAGGAGCCCGTGGAGGATGATACCACAAGCGAGACCGGAACCGCGAGCGAGACTGAGACCGCCAGCGACACTGAGACCAAGCCGAAAGCCAAGACCAAGTCGAAGGCAAGGGGACCCAAGCACTTCACTGGAACCCGCGACGAGTGGAACGCGATGAACAAGGACGAGCAGAATGAGTGGAAGAAGCAGAACCCCAGTCCGGCGGAGGCGGAGAAGGCGGAGAAGGCCAGGGTAGCGGCGGAGAAGAAGGCAGCGAAACAGGACACGAAGAATGCGGACAAGAAGGCGGGGAAGAAGGCAGTGAAACAGGACACGAAGAATGCGGACAAGAAGGCGGGGAAGAAGGCGGCGAAACAGGAGACGACGAAGGCGTAGGGTAACCCAGTGAGTAGTAGTAGTAGTAGGCGCGCACAAGACCAACCAAGTCTATAAACTATAAACTACAAATCTCGAAAAGGTCCCACTACGGGGCCTTTTCTTATTGTGTGTAAAATAATGAAATACTTTCGCCCATAGCACAATCAACGAGCGAATAACAAGATGAACGTATTTCTTTTGCGTCCGAACCAAGGAGCCCGTATGACGAGGAAGAAAAATTGATTTGATTTTCCTCCAAGTAATTCATAGCACAATCAAACAACAAGCAACAAGCAAGCAAAATCAAAAGCAACCATCAAGATGTCGTCGATCCAGTTCAACATGACCGAGTCGGTGCAGCGTAGTGTCGAGTGCGGTATGCAGAAGGGCATGGAGAAGGCCGCTACCTCGCTGGTGAACGATGTCGTGCAACAGCTCGCGGAAAAGTACGACCAAATCAACATCGAGGAAGCCATGGAGATGCTCGGCGTGATGACGCTATCCAAGAAGCCCAAGAAGACCAAGAAGACCAAGAAGCTCAACCCCAAGTCCGACGAGGAACCCAAGGCAGACGTGGTCAAACTGCCGTGGTGCGGACAGGTCCTTCCGAACTGTTGCCAGGCCATCCAGTCGTGCGGCAAGCTTTACGTGCAGTGCCGTCACGGCAAGCTGGAGGATGGTGACTACTGCAGGCGCTGCCAAACGGCGACGAACAAGAACGGAGGAGCGCCGCCTTACGGTGTCATCCAGGACCGTTTCGACGCTGACTACAAGGACAAGAAAGGTGAGAAGCCGATCAAGTACGGCAACTACATGAAGAACAACGATATCACCCGAGAGGATGCCGAGGCGGAGGCCGCAAAACTCGGTTGGACCATTCCCCCCGAGCAGTTCGAGGTTGTGGTCAAGCCGAAGGGTCGCAAGAAGAAGGACAAGACCGCAAATGTCGAGGCATCGGATACGGACGGAGAGGATATCGTCGTAAAGCTAGCGAAAGAGAAGGGCGTGACGGACGATGATAGCTCGGACGACGATAGCTCAGACGACGATGAACCGGTGGGGGCGAAGACGAAGAAGCGTAACTCGGTCCCGAGCACCGAGGAGAAGGACGCGAAGAGGGCGTGTGTCCAGGAGGACGAGCACTCGGAACTCGGTTCGGAGAGTATGAACGAGAGCGGCGAAGAGAGCGGCGAAGAGTTCGACTAGGTGTAACCAGGAAGTCGGTAACAAAATAAAAAATAAAAAATAAAACAAAATAAAAATTAGATGAAGAAGTCCCATTAGGGGATTTTTTCTCGTGTCCTTTGTGCAGTGTAGTGCGTTGTGTGGTCGGTGTGAGTAAAATATTGAAATACTTTTCGCGCGCGGCGTCACCAAGCAACCAGCAACCAAGCAACCAGCAACCAAGAAGCACAATGGACTTTTACACCGACGAACTGTCCTCGCGATACATCTACCCTCCCTATTCGGGACATATCAGCGAAGAAAGGGCACGCACGTTTGGAGGATACCGTTCGGAAAAAGACGTGGATACTGACGACGAGGAGTGGTCTCCGGAAACGCGCATCGTCTCGCGAAAGGTGGACACGACCGAATACAGCATGGACGTCCTCGTCGGCAAGATGTCGCGTATGACCATCGAAGACAAGAAGGCAGAGGAACCAGAGGAGGTCATCGTATGGAATGGGAAGTATATCGTATGTGACTAGAGTATGAATGTAAGGAGGTGGAGAGAAAAGAAAACCAATAAAAAATAAAAAAATGAGAAAGAGCCCAAATATAGGGTTTTTTCTCATTTCTCATTTCTCGTTTCCCTACTCATTTCCCGTTTGCTTCTGTGTGGTAATAGTATGGTGTCTTATCTCTCTCATGAATTCGTCTCGAATATACTTACGAAATTACCCGCTACTCATTTCTCGTTTCCCTACTCATTTCCCGGTTGCCTCTTTTGAGGTGCAATGCTATGGTGTGAGATTTGGCGATAAATTATATGGTGGACTAGGGGCGGGGTTCTATGGTATGGTATGGTATGGTATGGTATGGTATGGTATGGTATGGTATGGTATGGTATTGTATGGTATTGTATGGTATGGAGGCCGGTGGATAACCCCCCGCATATATCGCACACAACATCGCACACCACATCGCCCATAACATCGCACACAACATCGCACACCACATCGCTCACAACATCGCACATAACATCGCACACCACATCGCACATAACATCGCTCACAACATCGCACACCACATCGCACACAACATCGCACACAACATCGCACATAACATCGCACATAAAATCGCACATAAAATCGCACACAACATCGCCCATAACATCGCACATACAATTGTATTTCTCTCCACCATCAAGAATAATAGAAGAAGAAATACCGCAGAAAAAGCAATACCGCAGAAAAAGCAATACCGCAGAAAAAGCAATACCGCAGAAAAAGCAATACCGCAGAACAACCCGATTATAATGTCTTTGTATATCACATATGAAGTATCTGGGCGGAAAGCAACGGTTGGGCAAACATCTGTCCCCGACCCTTCACGACATTTGGAACGAGAACCGCGGGCACGGCGAGCTCAACGGGTATCTAGAACCCTTCTGCGGTTCCCTCGGCGTCTTCAAGCACATGACCGACCTGCCGGGCGCGCGCACGATCGTGGCGAACGACTACCACCCCGACCTCATCGCGATGTGGCAGGCGGTGCAAGACGACACCATCGTGTATCCGGAGTCCATCAGCGAAGCGGAGTACAACGCCGCCAAGGAACTCCCGTCGCCCAGCGCGCACAAGGCGTTCGTGGGGTTTGGCATGAGCTTCGGCGGCCGCTTCTTCGGCGCATACTCCCAAAAATATCTCGGCGACAAGAAAGAGGACTTCTGCAAGGAAATGCGCAACAGCCTTCAACGCATCGCACCTGTCATCAAGAAAAAGAAGGTCAAATTCACAAACAAGCGGTACCAAGACATCGCGTCGCCGTCCAAGAAACTCATCTACTGCGACCCGCCCTACCAAGAGACCAAATACCCCATAAAATACCGACGAGGCGTGAAAAAATACGACACCTTCGACAACGACGAGTTCTGGGACATCGTCCGAAAGTGGTCCAAGGACAACATCGTCCTGGTGTCCGAAACCAGCGCACCAAGCGACTTCACCGAAATATGGAGCATGAAGCGATACCGCAGCGCCGCACAGAGCAGCAAAACCCGCTTCCACAAACCGACCGAAACCAAGACGCACAACGACGAGAAACTCTACGTCTACGCGGGTCCATAGACAACAAAACAAACAAAACAACAAAACAACAAACAAACAAACAAAATTGATTCATGTTCCTCCTCCTTATTCTCTCCATAACAAGCAAAGTAAAGCAAAGCAAGATGGTCTGCACTCTTCTTCTAACTCCTCCCGTCGAAGAATGCGACGAGGAAATCATTTCGTTCGATGAGTTCGTAAATAAGATGCGGTCATACAATGAATTGGCAAACGGAGCTCCCTGGCCACAAGACCCTTACGAACACAACTACAAGATATTGGTCAACAACACCTTCAAACCCGTTCATCTTATCAACGCATACGAAGCAATCGATGTGAAACTAGCCGACTATATCGCGGACAATTGGAACGAAGGGGTTCCAACCGAAGGGGTTCCAACCGAAGGGAACGTAGATGCAAGAATGAACGCCATTTTCAACGAAACCGCGTTCAACGATGACATCAAAAACATACTATTAGAGGGCATCGACGAAAGTGTTGACGACGACGAATAAAAAAAGCAAGCAATGTCTCGCAGAATAAAATTGAAATACTTTTCCACCACATATCCGAAGACACAACAAAGACTTACAGCAAGAAAATACCAAACAAGCAAGCAAGCAATCAATCAATCAATCATGTCCTCCACCACGCAAACCATCGGGCGCACCTACAAGAAGGTGGCATCATCGTGGGACAAGAAGCGCGGGACCCGGGATTGCCACGCCAACGTGTTCAACGCCACCACCGCAAAGGAACCGCTCTACCACGTGGCCTCACTAATGAACCGCGTGTTGTGCGACCTCCACACGCGCACCGACATCGCAGAGGAACTCGAGCGTGTCGAACCGAACGTGGTGATGGTTGCCCCAAGCATATCCAGCATATCCAGCATATCCAGCATAAGCAAAGCCAGCATAAGCAAAGCCAGCATATGGGTCTACGACATGCGCGCGTCCGACGCGGCACCTCGAACCGAACAAGACGCCGCGCGCCTCAAATGGTTCGTCACGCTGCTCGTCAAGAAGCACACAGACCCCCAGACGCAGGCGTACCTCTTGCAGCACATCACCATCACGATGTGCTTCTTCGCGTGGTTCTTCTCGACCCCGAACTACTTCTACGCGACGAAGGAGATGCGGCAGACCACCCGGTTCGGCATCCAGAAAATCTGGACAGAGACCCTCCTTCGCAAGCGCCCGACGCCGACACCGACACCGACCCCGAACACGACCCCGAACACCAAGTCCAAGTCCCGGTCCAGCAGCGGCGCAATGCACCAGAAGGACAGCATCCTCCCGAAGTTGGAGGAAGAGAAGCGCGCCATAGAGACGAAGATCGACGCGCTCGTCAAGAGCGAGCATCCGACACACGTCTTCGATTGGACGGATGCGCGCGGCGTTCATACCAAGGTGTCCGAATGCTTCGATATGAACGGTAAAAACTACATCAACGGTAAGAAGAGCAAGAAACTACAAACACTCTATCAGGATTACCAGCGAGTCCACGACAAGGTCGCCCGCACAAAGAAGGGCATCGCAAGCGCGGAAGCCCAGCATCAGCGCACCGAGAAGCAGCGCACCGAGAAGCAGTGCACAGAGAAGCAGCGCACAGAGAAGCAGTGCACAGAGAAGCAGTGCACGCCGCCGCCAGCCCAAGAGGACGACGTCAAATATATAGACGGCCAAATATGGCTGCAGGGTAAAGACGGAGGTTGGTGTGTTGAAGAGACGAAGGAGGAGGCACAAGAGGATATCCCCGAAAGTTGGGAAGACCTATAAGATGAATGTGTATTGTGTGTATTGTGTAGGGTAGCGTGTAGAGAGTAGCGTGTAGAGAGAAGTGTATGTGTATAAACTCAAGACCAAAAAACGTCTATAAACTGCGAAATAAATATTTTTTATTTACTTAACTTGCAAACCCCCTTTTGTTTATATTACATTGGGTAAGTATATGCGAGTATACGCTTAAAGAGAGCACACCATTATAGTTTGTGAAGGTGAGCGCATCATCTCCGCGTTGTGTAATCTCGTCGTAGCTCAGTATGGAAGAGCAGTTGACTGTAATTGTGAAAACAACAAGCGCCATCAATTGGTCACCGGTTCAAGTCCGGTCGACGAGACAAGACACCGTTGGCAGAGTGGTCTAATGCGCAACACTCAAGATGTTGTATTTTCGAATGCGTGGGTTCAAATCCCACACGGTGTAACACCGTTGGCAGAGTGGTCTAATGCGCAACACTTAAGATGTTGTATCTTCGGATGCGTGGGTTCGAACCCCACACGGTGTACCAAGGGACCTGTAGCTCAGTTGGTTAGAGCACCAGTCTTATGAGCTGGGGGTCGAGGGTTCAATTCCCTCCAGGTCCATAAAGTATTAATTAACCGCGATAGCTCAGTCGGTAGAGCGCAGGACTTTTAAGATATATGTTGAAATCCTGTGGTCGGGGGTTCGAGCCCCCCTTGCGGTGTGTCTGTCTGTCTGTCTGTCTGTGTCTGTGTCTGTGTCTGTGTCTGTGTCTGTGTCTGTGTCTGTGTCTGTGTCTGTGTCTGTGTTAGGAAAACTACCCTGGTGGCGCAATGGATAGCGCATCGGACTTCTAATCCGGGGGTTGCGAGTTCGAGTCTCGTCCGGGGTGTATCGTGTTTCCACAATAGTCTAGGTGGTTAGGATGACTGGCTTTCACCCAGTCGACCCGGGTTCGAGTCCCGGTTGTGGAATTTTGGTATATATAGTTGGTCTCATAGTGTAGTGGTATCACTGAGGACTTTGAATCCTCCAACTCGGGTTCGATCCCCGATGAGACCTACCAACAGACACACACACACACACACACACACACACACACACACACACACACACACACGCATGCATTTCAACTTTATATGAATAAAATTGAAATACTTTCGCCCAACACACGTCCCTTAAACAAATAAGAAAACAACGAGCAACATGGCAACAACGAGCGAATACGAGCGTCTAGCAGGACACCTTCCGCTCGAGGTGGAGGAATTGGTCAAGATGTATGCGGCACCCATCTACCGCAAGCCGTCGCACACGAAGTGTATCAACGCGATGTTAGGTCTCCTCAAGGAGCACGCAATATCGTGGATTCTCTTCAACGAGTCGGTAATAAAAGGCGACTGGGATTATAGGGAAGAGCAAGAACGCATCGGCATCCTGAGACGCAAACAAATAGGTGAGATATGTGAAGAAGAAGAGATGGATATCACAATCGATTGTTTCGTCGATTACCTCCACGAACGCGATATCATTTCCATAGCATAATGCAGAAAATAAAACAAAATAAAACAAATAAAATAAAATAATATAATTGCCTATTATTTTTTTACCTTTTTGTCAAACACGATTTGGCTAGTTATGATAAAAATATAAAATATAAATAACACACACAATACACACACAATACACACAATACACACACAATACACACAATACATACCTATTTCTCTCCACACTTGCTTTACTCATTCCACTTGATATGATAACCACCGCCAGGAGTCACACACATCGTAACGTTTCCATAGACCGCGATATTCGTCGTCGATGGCACAACCTCGTCCTCGTCGTCGTCCTCGTCCTCGTCCTCGTCGTCTTTCGTAAGATCCACCACCTCAGGTAGGCACTTTTTTGGGGTAACAATGACAACCTCATCGTCGTCGACATCGACATCGACCACCTTAACAGGAGCATCTGCTGCCATTCGCGCATTCACCCTCACGATGGAACGAATTTGTTTACGGTTCCCACGCGGCGGATAGTAAGTGTAGTAGCGCTCGCCCGCTTGCTTATCGTTTGGTCCGCGCGTATGTTCAACACGCGTCCAACCCTCCACGCAGGGGTATTTTGGATTAGTCCAGGACTTCTTGATTCCCTTGGTGGCACTACCCTTGGCGGCACTACCCTTGGCGGCACTACCCTTGGCGGCACTACCCTTGGCGGCACTACCCTTGGCGGCACTACCCTTGGCGACACTACCCTTGGCGACACTACCCTTGGTGGCGGTTCCGTTCTTCACCATAACGATTGTTTTTTTGCTTGTTGTATTCGACATTTATTTAACTCACGATATGGAATAAAAAACATTTCAATTTTTTTACATTACAAACAGAACTAAACCGCGCATCCCCCGTTCACACAATGCCCCTGCCCTGTCCTTGCCCTTGCCCTGTCCTTGCCCTTGCCCTGTCCTTGCCCTTGCCCTGTCCTTGCCCTTGCCCCCTTACTCCTCGTCCGATGTGTCCTCGTCCGATGAGTCCGCCTCCTCAACGCAGTTCTTCTCCTCGTTCCAGGTACCCACCAGCTCGGCATTGTCCAAGTCACAACCGAACGCGTAGAGATTATTATTCGAATCCTTGTAATACTTGACGCCGTCGTGAGTGAACTCAATGACGTCCTCCGAATCATCGTCGCTCAACACGGGGTCGTTCTCGAGCCCTTCGAAACCTTCCGACACGACAATGTCCTCAGCCTTCTTGGCATCCATAAGCGGCATGGGCGGAACCTTCTTACCCAGTCCCACGATGAAATCCTCGAGCTGCTTCACGCGCGCCCGCAAGACGGTGACCTCGTCCGTTGCGCTCTCCGGTGCGCTCTCCGTTGCGCTCTCCGTTTGAGCAACCTCGTCTCCATCACCGCTCACCAGCGGCTTCCTCTTGCTAGGACGACCACGCTTCTTCTTCGGCGTCTCGTCCACCGTGTCGGACTCCTTGGTCTCCTCGACGCCCTCGTCATCCGAATCTTCCGAATCTGGATCCATTTCATTTATAAGCCTAGCAATAATATCGTCGCCATTGTCGCCATCGTCGTCCTGGTCACCGTCACCATCCGTCTTCTTCGTCGGTTTCTTAGGACGTCCGCGTTTGTTCGGCGGTGCCGCCTCCGCCTCCGCCGCGTCCGCGTCACGCAATGTAGCTTCTTCCTCTAAGGGGGGGTCCGCGGCCTCTTGATTTGATTTATCCGCGCCGTTCATCTTGGGTGCCATCTCCGCGAGCTGCTTGGATGCCATCTCCATCTTGACGCGCTTGGCCACCGCGTTCCCCTCGCGCCTCGCGACCGCGCTCGCCTCCGCATCGACCTCCTCCTCTGGGGTGCGCAGCAGCTTGTTCGACTCGGACACCCCGTTGAACCCGAGGCGCGTGAGAATCTTGACGATGTCCTTCACCATGGCTTCCGGGTCGGACTCGTCGAGGCCGGTGAAGTCATCAGGCCGGCGCTCCTTCATCTTATCGAACAGCACGGTGTACTCGCGGTAGATGTAGTAGCTCACGAACTCCTTGTTGTTCTCATTCTGCATGAAGGCGACGAACGAGTTCTTGCTCTTGGCCTGTTCGCGAAGCTCGTCGCATTCGACTCCTTGCAGCAATCCGAACTGGTTCCGCATGACTTCGCAGAACGCCACCTCCGCGAAGAGGTGGCGCCACTCCTTCTGGCACTTGCGGTTCCTGCCGGCAATGCGGTCGGCGGTCTCCTTGGCGGACGCGTAGCTCAGCGCGAGCATGGTGGACGAGCCGGACATGGTTCGAGGAGATGAACGTCGGCTTGTCTTGTCGGTATCGGATATGAGTTCTAGAGTTGTGAGTGGCGGCGGCGGATCGAGCTGTGTCGGAACGTTCCCGGAATTAGATTCCTTTGGTTTAGGTTGATATGCGGAACACACCAACCTTCGTGTCCATTTCAATTTTTTTTCCGGCATTTATCGGCACTTTTTGTAGTCATATAATCTTGTAGCAAACTACAACGATATTTCCCTACAAATCCAGACCACCTTCCTGGAACACGCATCGCCTCGCATCGCCTCTACCACCATGCCGCGGCGTGCCCTCCACGACGAAACCCTTCGCCTTGGTGCGGCGGCCACCGTGAAAGAAGCCCTCCGCGACTATGTTGCGGCGGAACCAAGCCGCTTGGAGCGCTTCGGCATAGTGTGGTTTTTCGGCGCGATGGTGGCTTCCGCATACCGCATGGTGGCTGCCGCATACCGCATGGTGGCTTCCGCAATCCGCACGATTTGCGCATTCGCGCGACCCATCACTTCGCGTTTCGCCGCGCCAGAGCAGCCGGCACCGGCACCGGCACCGGCACCGGCACCGGCACCGGCCGTCAAGACCATGAAGGTAAATGCCGGCAAACTGCCGACGACCACCATATCGCCATGGCACCACGCGTCGCATAATCCTCCACCAAACCTACCAGAAAACCCCGACCTCTGGAGGCAAGAGAAAGCTCAAAGGATACGCGTGCAGGGCGCGGAAAAGCACGAACCCCGGATGGGTGAGATTCAAGCACCACAGCAAGAATGTCGGAACCGCCATATTCATGCCGAACAAGAAGACCGTTCAGGAGTACCTATCCAAGGGCTACACCGTGGAGAGCGTGCATTAGCGTACCTTGTGTATCATGTAGCGTCGCGATTTTCGCCGATAAAAAAAACATAAAACAGCGCAAACAGCGCGACGTAAAATATCGCAGTGCAAACGCGCACGAAGGCAGTTTCCGAATAAATCTGATGAATATTTCTGGTATCTCGAACACTTGCTCGAACATAGACCACGAGTTTCTCCTTTTCCTCCGTCCCTTTGCAATAGGGGCACCCTTCAACTCTTTCCGGATAACGCGCACGATATTTCTGATAGCACAAGAGACACACACGATGATCTTCAAACTGACAATACTTTGTCAACTCATTAACATCCTCCTCGCACCATTTACAAGACATAAACCGAGCACTTATAATAACCGCAGATTATCCCCCAGATTCTTCGATTAAAATAATACGCTTCAAGATAATATATAAATTAATCAATCCTTTATATATCGAATGGATAACACCAAGTCCATAAATGTTGTCAAACCGCAGCAACCGCAGCAACCTGAGCAACCGCAGCAACCGCAGCAACCGCAGCAACCGCAGCAACCGCAGCAACCGCAGCAACCGCAACAACCGCAGCAAAACGACGGAAGACACCGATGGTATGTCGTATCAGATGACGAAGAGAAATAAAAACCTCCGCCTTTTCCAAATGGAAAACACGCCACCTACACCATCAGACGCCGAAGACGCCAAGTCCCCAACAATAAGAATCAACATCAAAGGCAACGAACGAAACAGTTTCGATGGAGGCGACTCCAAGGCCAATTATGTGAATTTAGGAAGCAACGTCCTCGCACGTCTCAACCACCAAGGCGGTCGAGGTCGAGGCAGAAGAAGCTCGAGAAACTCGGTCGTATCACCACCATCGAACGCATCGAACGCATCGAACGTGTCTATATCTGACGTTGACCATTTTTTCGCCGGGGGAACAGACGAGGCATTTGGCAGCGAACCCAGCGACTCGGACACAGGCGACAGCAAAAGCGACTCCTCGAAAGAGAGATACGACGAGCCCCAAAACACATCCAACCGCGTGAAGTACCGGAAACTCACGTTCAACGACGTCCGCCGACAAATCAGCAAGTCCTACGAGCAAGACGCGGTCCATCGTTACTCGTCCGCCCTCGACATCCTCGCCAGCTACCTGAAAGGCCAGAAAATCATCTACATGGAATCGCGCCACCAGACGGTCAAGATGCTCAACCGCCTGATGCTGCCCGCCATCTTCCTGTCCGCCCTCGCGTCCGTCGTCCAATCGCCATTCCACTGCCACGCGCAAGGCGAGATCATTCTCTCCGCCATCTCGGCCTTCGTCGCATTCCTCCTGTCCATCATCAACTATTTGAAACTGGACGCATCGGCCGAAGCATACAAGATATCCTCGCACCAGTACGACAAGCTGCAAACCTACATCGAATTCCAATCGGGCAACGTCCTCCTGTTCAGCAACCCCATTCTCACGACAGACAACCTGCTCCGCGAGTGGTACGAGCACAAAAAGGTCATCGACGTCTCTTGTCCGCACAGCGAAGAAAAGAAGGAGCAGCGCGACGAGTGGCTCGCCGAAGCCCGTCGCAACAAAATCAACGAGATCTACAAGGAGCGTCAGGAAGCCGAAATGTTGCTCATCAACGAGATGCGAGGCAACATCAAAAACATAGAAGAAAAAATCGGCGACATCAAGGAGACAAACCAGTTCATCATCCCGCGCTCTATCCGATACCGATATCCGCTCATCTACAACACCAACGTGTTTTCTCTCATCAAAAAAATCGACGACTACAAATCGAAGACGCTGACAAACCTGAAGAACGTGAAGAACGAGCTCCGCTTCATCGACGCCCTGCAAAAGAGGAGCAACTACGTCGTCTCGCAAACCCACACATCGCGCAACGCCTGGCTCTACAAAGAGAAGAAGCACCTCATCGATACCATCCTCTTTCTGAACACCGCCTTCTCGATGATCGACCAAATGTTCCAACAAGAAATCACGAACGCCGAGATAAAAAACACCATCACCTCCAAATGCGCCTTCTTCTTCCACGACATTCTCTCCTTGTGCTTCCCGTCCAAGTATAAGTCATGGTGTATTCCGCCCAACTACATCCCTCCGGAAGAGTGCGGCGGCGACATCCTCCACAAACTAATGAAGGGTTGCGACATCCACGAAGAATGCAACGCAAATAATAAATAGTAATGTTTAAATTTAATTTATCACATCCATTATCTCCTTCTCATTTGCCTTTATCAAATGACAAGTAGAGAGAAATGCGAAGCATCTTTGCGATAATATGTGGTTAATAAATTGCTTCTTAGTTTCAAAACAATTGTCACACATATACTTGCCAACAAGAGAAAATATATTGTATATACATAATGTACACATATGAACTACATGAACTAGCGTCGATTAGAGATGTTGAAACATTAAAACAGTATATTGAAGACGGATTTGATGTGAACCAAGCAAATCATCAAGGTAAAACGCCACTCTTCTTTGGCGCGCGGTTCGGACACGTTGATGTGGTTGACTTGCTATTACAGGAAGGAGCGGACAAGGATAAGACGAATAATGATGGTGAGACGCCGCTCTTGATTGCGGCGCAATACGGACACATTGATGTGGTTGACTTGCTATTAAAGGAAGGAGCGGACAAGGATAACACGAATAATGATTTGGAGACGCCGCTCGTCTTGGCGGCGTTGTATGATCACGTTGATGTGGTGCGCGCTCTGGTGAATGCGGGCGCGATCGTGAATCCGCGGGATGACGAGGTAGGTCCCGACGTTGCTCCGCTTTATATCGCGGCGGAGAAAGGACATCTTGATGTGGTGCGTGAGCTACTAAAACCAAATGCTGGTGCGATCGTGGACTACCATGATATATTTAACACGCCGCTCTGGATTGCTGTGAAGAACAGAAATCTTGATGTGGTGCGTGAGCTACTAAATGCTGATGCGAACGTGGATTATCGCGATATTGAGACACAAGAAACGCCCCTTATTATAGCAGCAGAATACGATAATTTGGAGATGGTGCAAGCGTTGTTGAATGCGGGCGCGAGCGTGAACGTGAGGGATAATTCAGGTTTCACGCCGCTCATGTTAGCAGCATCGAAAGGCTATCTCGATATTGTGCGAGAGTTGTTGAATGCGGGCGCGAGCGTGAATTATGAGACAACAAAATACCCCTGGAATGGAAAAACAGCACTATCTGTTGCGGCAAAGTCTGGTCACAAAGATGTAGTAATTGAGCTCATAAATAAGCTTGTAAAAATTTACAATCACACTAATCAGAATAATCAGAATAATCAGAATAATCAGAATAATCAGAATAATCAGAATAATCAGAATAATCAGAAAGCATTTCGGCGGATAATAATAAGGGCCATAGAAGATGCGAATGCAGAATATCAATATTTAAAGTCCATAAAAGTTCCGGAGGCGAAATATCTATATAAGGTGCTAGAATATCTGAACGGGATCGCGAAGGACAAAGGAAATTTGAAAATTGCACTAGGAAACCAAGAAGGCCCGTCACCACCAGCACAAGGGATATTCAAGAATAAAAGAACCTCTGATTTAATCGCAAATTTTACAGGCGCGGGTGGGAAAAAAAATAAAACAAAAAGATCTAAACCGAAGAAAAATAGAACAAAACAAAAGAAAACGAAATCAAAGCGTTCGACAGGTAAAAAGAAAAAGATGCGTAAAACGAAAAAACAAGGTATTAATAAACATTAAATTACTTTCTGATTCTGTTTACGCTGAGGGAGGAATGCGTCGTATGCTTACAGAACCAATAGCAGACCGGTTGAGGAGCAAACCCCATTCGCAACAACAAATAACCCAACCGAAAAAAAGGCACCACCACACCACCAACAACAAACAATTTAAACGCAATCCAACACATAACAAGATAGTAGAAGATGCACAAGATTGCCCTGGTCACCGGAGGAACGCGCGGCGTCGGAAAGGAAATCGCCAAGATGTTCCAACGCCACAACATCGACGTGATCATCACGGGTCGATCCGGCGAATCCGCCAAAGCGGCCGCCAACGAACTCAACCTCAACGGGGTTCCAATGTCCCACGGCGGCAACGTGACGGGATACGAACTCGACTTCACGAAACTAAAACTAGCAGAAGAGAGAAATCAACTCCTCAATCTTCTCAAAACCCAAGAAATCAAACCGACCTTCCTCATCAACAACGCCGGCGTCCTCGTGCTGGACACGATGTCGAACATCACAAACAAACAACTGCACGTGATGTTCGACATCAACATTTTGGGACCCATGCTTCTCACCAAATATTGTATGCCGCATATATGGAAGGACAAATGCGGTGGAATCCTGTTCAACTCCCCTCCATACGCCATCGACGCGAAGACCCGGCACCTGATGCCCTACATGCAAACGAAGCTGGCGCAGACCACCTTCATGCGGTCGCTCGCACACTCCGTTCCCGAGGACGCCGATGTGGTGGTGTCGAGCATCTGGACGAGCTACCCGCTCAAGACGGACGCCATCCTGAAGCGCGGGATTGGCAAAGAGAAGGACTGTATGGAGCCGCGCATCGTGGCTCGCACGGTCGAGGAGATCCTGTTTGATGGCAACCGCCGAGAGCACAACGGAAAAGAGATCATCGACCGGACGTTTCTGGAAGACCGCGATATCGACCTCGCGCAATTCCGAGCCGACAAGGACCACAACCCTCCGAAACTAGACGACCTATTCGCCTCACACCTGTTGAACGCGCGCAAATAAGCACCACCGACCTTTCATAAATGAAATCATTTATCATCATTTCATTTATCATACCTACCCAACTACTCCGATTTCTTATCCCTGCTGCGTCTCGGCACCTTGAATCTCGGCACCTTGAATCTCGGCACCTTGAATCTCGGCACCTTGCATCTCGGCACCCTGCACGTCCGGAACTTCGACATAATGTAATCGAAACACGGAGCAGCGCACGTCTTCAGTGCCACATCCGCCACCTGGTTCACGTTGAGGTCGCCCCGCGACGCCGCCACCACCAACTCGATGGTCGCCTCGACGCCGCCGCCCGCCCCCGTCGCCTTCATGAACACCTTCTCGGGACCCTCGGGCAACTCGTCAATGAGTTCCGAAACAATCCGCATCGCAAATACCTTCTGGGCGTTCCCTTTGATGATGGTGCGCTCAATCGCCTCCATAACAATCCCAATAAGCACCGGAAGTGTGGACGGCCGGATTGTACCCAAATCAATCTCTCGCATTTTCCCCTTAACATCCACAATAAGAACTCGATAAAGTTCCTCAAGCGCCTCTTTCCCGGCATCGACCACAATATCAGAGACAACACGCAAAGCATCAGCAGGACCAACATGCAAAGCATCAGGACCAACATGCAAAGCATCAGGACCAACCTCATCGGACTCCGACGACTCTACCCGAACCGTTATCGACGAGTGATGCTCCACAAACCCATTTTCGGAACCCTCCAAGACAATATCAAGAACCGCATCATTTTTTTCTTCAACGCCAGCAAACGAAACATCGCTATGCGGGGGTGCAAAGACCAACTCTTCGTTCAAAGTCGCAAGTTTATCAGACCCAAGTTTATCAGACCCAAGTTTATCAGACCCAAGTTTATCAGACCCAAGTTTATCAGACCCAAGTTTATCAGACCCAAGTTTATCAGACCCAAGTTTATCAGACCCAAGTTTATCCGTATCCATGCTTTAATATACGTCAAGACAAATCTCATACACGCCAAACACGCCATAACCCAATCAAATATGGGTTTCCATAAAGTATTCGAGATGGACTCTCAGAAACGCACACGCATCAGAGAAGTCGTCCATCGTAGTGATGTATTGCACAGACAATCTCGGCAACGGCACCGAAACCGTAAACCCGTAACCACGATCGCGCCGCACAATCGAAAAATCGTTGTAGGGGTCCCGCTCCATAGCATACGCCACCGCGTGTTCATCATCGCGCGACAATGACCACCCCCATTCTTCAAATACGTTGTCTGTCATATCCCGAGCACAAACGTCCGTATCCGTATCAACATCCGTATCCGTATCAACATCCGTATCCGTATCAACATCCGTATCCGTATCAACGTCCGTATCAACATACGTATCAACATACGTATCAACATAAGTATCAACATACGTATCAACATACGTATCAATATAAGTATCCGTATCCATAATAATAAACGAACACTGTTTTAACTTTAATATCTTTAAATATCTCTTGCGACTTACTATCTATTCTTCCGAACAAATAACAAGAGATATTTATGCAAAACGCTCAGTATTGGGGTCGAACCAATGGCCTCCCGATTAACAGTCAGGCGCTCTAACCAACTGAGCTAACCGAGCGCAAGACGCACAGCATCCTTCGTTGCCGCCGGCTCCGGTAGTGTTACCGGCCGTTCGTCAGAAGAAATATTATTACCATGTCGTCCACTATTCTCTATATTTTTTATAACCGCCTCTGCCCTTTATCCTCTAATATCCTCTAATATCCTCTACTATCCTCTATACACAACCCTCTATACACAACCCTCTATACACAACCCTCTATCCACAGTCCTCCATCTTTATGCTCATCGTCGCCCTCCATC
>Ga0315320_10001511_pt1 | contig 19315 bp, 13 predicted proteins | sample M140m21515metaG_FD_203458 | JGI IMG/M metagenome (GOLD analysis project Ga0315320, IMG submission 203458) | Ammonia-oxidizing marine archaeal communities from Monterey Bay, California, United States - M1 40m 21515 | ecosystem: Environmental > Aquatic > Marine > Coastal | place: USA: California... | reverse complement strand
CGAGGATGGCGAGGTGAGCTGGCCCAGTCCGTGGGGCGAAGGCCGACCTGGCTGGCACATCGAGTGCAGTGCCATGAGCATGAAACTACTCGGCACCAGCTTCGATCTCCATCTCGGTGGCGAAGACCTTGCCTTTCCCCATCACGAGGATGAGATCGCCCAAAGCGAAGGCGCAGCAGTACAGGAAGATGGCCGGTCTTTTGTGAAATACTGGCTGCACGGCGCGCATCTTTTGGTCGAGGGCAAAAAGATGAGTAAAAGTCTCGGTAACTTTTTTACCCTGCGTGACCTCACGGACCAGGGCTACAACGGCCGCGAAATCCGACAGCTCATGATCAGTGCTCATTATCGCGAGACCTTTAACTTCACGCTGGACGGTCTTGCTGGTGCACGCACGGCTCTTAACCGTATTCACGAGTGCGTAACCAAACTCCGCGATAAGGCCGGAGACACGTCCGCCGAGCCGGCACCACAGGTCCTCGAACAATTCACCGCCGCCATGGACGACAATCTTAATGTCTCCAGCGCCTGGGCCGCTGTATTTGATTGGGTCCGCGATTGCAACCGCCGCCTCGTTGACGGTGCTCTGAACGCCGCCGAGGCCGCCGCGGAATTGGCCGCCTGGGATCGGATCGATTCCGTGCTCGGTGTAGGCCAAACAGACGAGGTCGTCCCCGATTCGTTGGTCGCACTGATGCACGAACGCACTGATGCCCGCGCCGCAAAGGATTTCGCCCGGGCGGACGCCATTCGCGATGAACTCACCGAGCAAGGCTGGGCAATCGAGGACACCCCCAACGGTCCGCGCCTGAAACGTTCCTGATATGGCCGGCTGTTTCATCACCTTCGAAGGCACCGAGGGCTGCGGCAAATCCACGCACATCAAAAAGCTCGCGAGCCGATTGAAAGCCGAGGGTCGTACCGTGCGCACCCTGCGCGAACCGGGCGGCACCGAGAGCGGTGAATCTATTCGCCACCTCCTCAAGCACGGTCCGGAAGAACTCACTGCCGAAGCCGAACTTCTGCTCATGAACGCCAGTCGCGCCCAGCTGGTACGCGAGTTAATCCGCCCCGCCATCGCCGCGGGCGAGGTTGTGTTGTGCGATCGTTTTTACGATTCTACCACGGTGTATCAGGGAACAGGTCGGGGACTGGATGCCGCCCAAGTGCAAAATGTGATCGAGTTTGCCGCCGGAGAAACCCGGCCGGATCTGACGTTATTGCTCCAAATCCCGCTAAAAATCAGCGAAGAACGCCGCGCGCGTCGCGCCGAGACCGACCGTTTCGAACAGGCGGACCGCGCATTTTTTGAGCGCATTGAGGCCGGCTACACCGCGCTGGCCGCAGCTGAACCGGACCGTATTCGCGTCATTCAGGCCGATCAACCGCTGGATTCAGTGGCAGCGACCATTTGGCAGGTCGTCAGTGAGCGTCTAAAAATGTAATAAAAGCCGTTGACACGTTGCCGCAATCCGCTAACCTCCCGCTCCCATTTTCACATGGCAAATCAGGTAAACATAACGATTAAGAAGGTCAAAGACCTTAAGCCGGACGAGAAGCGTGACTGGAAGCGCGACTACCTTTCCCGCAAAATGGCCCGTAAAACCGCGCATAATGACCGTGTGCGCGCAAATCTGACCAACCTCCGCCGTTCCCTCCGCAAGGCAGTGGAAACCAAGGACTCGGCCAAGGCCAGCGAGACCCTGAAGACTATGTACAGCGCCCTCGATCGCGCCGCCAAGGTGGGCGTGATCCACAAGCGTGCTGCCGACCGACGTAAGAGCCGGTATTCCGCGCAGGTCAAAGCCATCGCGGCCTAACCCGTTTTTCTCAAGCGCCCCGCCGAAAGGCCGGGCGCTTTTTTATTGCCCAAATTCCTCCGAACGCTAGAACGCCCCATGTATTACTCGTTACTCGCTCTGTTCCTGTGCGCCGTATCGCTGAGCGCCGACCGCCAACCCAACGTCATTGTCATCTTCACCGATGATCAGGGCTCAGTGGATTTAAACTGTTACGGAGCCAAGGATCTCATCACGCCGCACATGGATTCCCTCGCCAAACGCGGCGTGCGGTTCACTCAATTTTATGCCGCCGCACCGGTCTGCTCCCCGTCACGCGCCGGCCTCTTGACTGGGCGTTATCCCGCGCGCGCCGGCATGCCTGGCAACGCCGGCTCCACCAAGGGTCGGCCCGGATTGGCTCCGAACGAGGTGACTCTTGCTGAAACCTTCAAGGCCGCCGGCTACGCCACCGCGCACATTGGGAAATGGCATCTGGGCTACACGCCCGAGACCATGCCCAACGCTCAAGGCTTCGATTACTCCTTCGGCCACATGGGCGGTTGCATCGACAACTACTCGCATTTCTTTTACTGGCAAGGCCCCAATCGCCACGATCTCTGGCGTAACGGCAAAGAGATTTTTGAGGACGGAAAATATTTCCCACAACTAATGGCTGATGAAGCCAGCGCGTTCATTGAAACAAACAAGGACAAGCCCTTCTTCATGTACTACGCCTTGAACACGCCGCATTACCCGTATCAGGGCTACGCCAGATGGCTGAAGCATTACGCCAAGCTACCTCACCCGCGCAATCTGTACGCTGCGTTTCTTTCCACACAGGACGAAACGATCGGCAACCTGCTGACCACGGTGGATCGACTGAAACTCCGTGAGGACACGATTATTGTGTTCCAGAGCGACCACGGCCACAGCCATGAGGAACGCGCGCATTTCGGCGGTGGCAGTTCCGGCCCGTATCGCGGCGCCAAATTCAGCATGTTCGAAGGGGGACTACGTGTTCCTGCCATTATTAGCTGGCCCGGCCACATTCCCGAAGGGGTCGTACGCAATCAAGTAAGCCATAGTTGCGATTGGCTTCCTACTTTAACGGAACTCGCCGGCGTGAAACTTCAACAAAAGGACATTGACGGACTCAGCATCACCAAAGTGATCAAAAATGAAAATGCCCCAACGCCTCACAAGGTTTTGCACTGGCAGATTGGCCGAGGCAACAACCCACGCTGGGCTGTCCGCGAAGGTGACTGGAAACTTCTTGGGAATCCTCAGGACACCAGCAATAAGGCACCTTTAACAACCAAGGACAAATTATTCCTTACGAACCTCAAAGAAAATGTGAATGAGATGGTCAATCTCGCCGAAAAACACCCGGAAGTTACTCAAAAATTAAAAAAATTACACGACGAGTGGGCAGCACAGAACGTCAAATAGTTATTATTTTGAACGATCCAAAAGCCATTTAACAATGCGCTCTCTTGCTTCTTTGGTAGGTGGAGTCACATGACCCCCATTTTCCGTTCTCCATAATTCGGTCAATACACTTCCATCCTTATTAGCGAAACTGGTTATAATGGTCTCTTTACCCTCCACTCGGCGTGCTAAATCAATTTTTTGCCCCGTAACCGGCTGCTTTTTTTTGCATTGATTGAACTTTCGCCACATCTCAAAATTCTCCTCAACTGAGGGATATCTCCTAGCAAGAATACCTCCTCCATCCCACTTGATGGTACGGTCATTCGTTCCGTGAATATGAAGAACACTGACTGATTCAGATGGATTCTTTGGCCATTTTTTGTACCCGACTCCAGCGAACGGTGCGATTGCAGTAATCAGATCAGCATGATCAGTTGCCATTCGGTAGCTCATGAACCCACCGTTTGAAAGGCCAGTCAAATATACGCGTTTCTTGTCGATGTTTAGTGTTTTTTGCGCCCACAATATTAATTGACGAAGGTACGTTGAATCATCATTACGGTTCCGCCAATCACAACAGGCTTCTGTCGCGTTCCAACTACGATCCAAACCGCTAGGATAACAATAGAAGAAGCCGTGTTTTTCCGCTAATTCCCTTAAAGGAAAAAACCCCTGCTGCCCGGCTCCATTAGAGGTAAATCCATGCAAAGAGATAATAAGGGGATAGTTCTTTTCGGGATCCAAGTTATCGGGCTTCATTATTTTGTAGCCCCGTGGATTATCCCATTCTTTCGTAATCGGTTTACTATCGTCAGCAAAGCCAATCAACTCTGAGAAAAATAAAAACCAACCAATTAAAAAAAATCTTGTAGTCATCTAGTGTAAATACGCCAAAAGAAGGCTTCGCGTTACGCTTAAAAAGTTAATTCATTTTCAAAATGGCCTTAATGACGCCGGTTTCAGGCTTGAGCCATTTTGGGAATTCACCAATGAAATCATCATAACTGGCCTGATGAGATAGCCAAGGATCTGTATTAATCACCCCATCTTCAATGAGTGAAATAATTCGTGTAAAGTCGGCCGGCACTGCATTGCGACTAGCTTTGATTGTTAGTTCTGGACGATGAATTGCCACGTGTTTGAAGCTTAGTTCCTGTGTCGTGATACCAACGTAAAGCACCTGACCAGTAAAGGAGCAGTACTGGAAGGCATTGGACATCGAGATATGACTCCCAGTCGCGTCGATCACCGTGCCAGGTAAATCACCCCCATTGACATCCCGAAGGCGATCGACCTCTGTATTGTCGTTCTTAAAGACCACCGTGTGATCCACGCCGAGCTTCTCCTTACAGAACTGCAGGCGCGTCTCGTTCATGTCCATCACCGTGATCTCGGCTTTGGCCACTTTCAAAAACTCCATCGCCGCCATACCAATCGGACCCGCACCGATGACCAGCACCTTGTCGCCCTCCTGGGTGGCCGCGCGGTTCACGCAGTTGCACCCGATGGCCAGTGTTTCTACCAAGGCCAACTGCTCCATGGTCATTTTCGCTGAGGGATGCAGCTTGTGCGCCGGCAATACAAACCTCTCGCACATGCCGCCGTTCTTGTGAACGCCAATCACCTCCAGCGATTCGCAGCAATTAGTTGCGCCTTTCTGGCAGGCGTAACATTCGCCGCAGTTCATGTACGGCTCAATCGAGCAGCGGTCACCGGGCTGCACATTTTCCACGCCTTCACCCACCGCCACCACTTGCACGCCCAGCTCGTGACCGGGGATGACCGGGTAAGTAAAAAATGGCATCTTGCCGAGATAGCCTGACACATCCGTGCCGCAAATGCCAACGCGATGCACCTCCACCAATGCCTCGCCCACACCGGGCTGCGCCGGCTCATCAATCTCCGCCGTGGTGAAGTGTTCAGGTTTTTCGAGAATAATTGCTTTCATGAAATTAGTTGTTGTCCGGCAGACCTTCTAGGTGGCCGATGTCTTTGATAGGGTCGAGGATCGCCAGCACCTCGGTAAGGAGCTGCTTATCCATCGGGGTCTCGGCCCATTTGGCCCAGTTGCGAACGTTGTCCGGATTGGCGCTGCCGGCGATGGTGGTGCTGATGTCTGGATGAGCCACGCAATATTGAACGGCCAACTGCGCGATGTCGACGCCCTGGGCGGCGCAATGATCGGCGGCTTTTTTGCAGGCCACGCGGACTGCCTCCGGTTCCTTGTGCCACTCGGGCAGTGCCGCGTTGGTAAGCAAACGCGCGCAGAACGGACCGGCATTCATGATGCCCACGTCCTTTGCCTTGAGGTAATCGAAGTGCTCGGAAAAGCGGGTGTTTTGCAGATGATAATTATTGTAGGAGAGCACCACGTCCACGTCGATTTGATCGATGATAAACGGAAAAATCTTCATCGGATATCCGGAGAACCCGATGTACCGCACCTTGCCGGCATCACGTATTTTCTGGATCGCCGGAATAGTCTCATCAACGATCTGTTGCATCTCCACAAACTCGATATCGTGACACAGGATAATGTCCAGATGATCCACGCCCATGCGGTGCAAGCTCACGTCGATGCTTTCGGCCACGCGTTTGGCAGAGAAATCAAAGTGCTCCAAATCGTATCGGCCTAGCTTGGTGCCTAGGATGAAATCCTCACGCGGCAGATCGCGCAGCACCTGCCCGAGCAACACTTCACTCATCCCGCGCCCATAAAACGGCGAGGTATCGATGAAATTCATGCCCAAATCGAGCGCCACGCGGCAGGATTGCAGCGCCTCCTCAATGGTCACCCGGCGAAACTCCTGTCCCAGCGACGAAGCGCCATAGGAGATCACCGGCAATTCCAAATCTGTTTTGCCGAGCTTGCGTCGTTCCATGGTTAAGCGAGATGTTGATTAAAGGCGTCGATCGTCGCCTTGGCGGCCGCATCAGAATCCGGCCACGGAAACGCCTCGGCCGAGGCGTATTTGGCGTAGCCCACTTCCTTCAACGCAGCGGCGATGGGCGCGTAATCCATGTGACCACAGCCTGCTGGGCGGCGGTTACTGTCGACAAAGTGGACATGACCGATGTGGCGACCGTACGTGCGCAGGCCGTCAGCGATGTTGGCCTCCTCGATATTCATGTGGAAGAGATCGGCAAGGAACACGATATTGTCGGTTTCCAGTGTTTCCAGAAACGCCACGGCATCCTCCGCGCGATTTAGCAGGTTGCTTTCATAGCGATTCAAGGGCTCGTAAATCAGGGGAACCCCGGCGGCTTTAGCGTGTTCGCCGAGGTCATTGAGCGCCTCGCGCAACCAATCGAGCGCCTGTTCCTTGCTCACCTCGCCCTCGAAGCGGCCCTGCATAGAGCCGATGATGGCGGGCGCGCCCAGTTGCGCCCCGGCATCAATGATGGCGCGGATGAAATTTTTCGCGTTCTCGCGTGAAGCAGCGTCCGGCTGGCAGAGGTGCCATTTGTGAATAACCCACCCCCCGCCGGTGCCCACGGCGGCGACCTTGAGATTGTGCTCGGCGGTGAGCACCTTCAGTTCGTCCACTGGAATGGCGTTGGCATTGGGCGCGAACACCTCCACAGCATCGTAGCCCAGTGCCGCAGCCTTGGCGCAGCCGGCGGCGAGGTCATGCCAGAAAACGAACGGGCCGCCTTCGGCCTCTTTCACGAGCGAAATGGTAACAGCAGATTTGATCATGCGACGAAGAGACGTTTGAAATGACGGTCGTACAGGTTTTCGGTGACGTTCTTACCGACCACCTCGGCGTTAGCCTTAAGTAGATCGGTGTAGCGCGCGCCTTCTTTGGCCGCGAGCTTGAAGGCAATATGTAGCAATTGGCGGAAGTGTTGATTGAACTCCGGATGCTCCTGCACATGGCGCAGCGCGTTGGCATATTGATCGCCGCTCCAGTCAGCCACTTCATCGACCGTGGGCAGCTTCGCTGAATCGATATCGATCACCGAAGCGTACGGCTCGCACATGGCGTCAACGTTTTCCAGCGCATTGGCGTAAATCTCCTTGGCCAGTCCTAGCCCATCGCCGCCGGCCTCGGCCAGACCGATCAGCTCTTCAAGCCAAGTCGTGCCCGCAGTCTTCACATGCACGCCCGCGCCGGTGCGCCGGATGGCGTCGCCGATGATCGGGTAAATCGAAAACTTATCGCTGCCGCTGTGCACACTGAGCTTGAGGTTAGCCGGCAAACCATATTTCGCAATGGCATGCGCGATCACGGCGAGGTCGTCATTAAACTCCTTCTCGAACTGGGGCAAATCCCCCACGTAATCGACGCCCTTGTTAAACCGACCGGTGAATTTCGGCGCGATGGTTTGCAGCTGCACGCCTTCATCGGCCAGCGCGGCGAGAATGATCAGCAATTCCGGCGGCGTCTGTGGCGCGTCGGTTTCGTCCATGGACACTTCGGCGATGAAATCGTCCTTGTTCGCCTCAATATGGCGATAGATCGTTCCAGCCTCCGCCACTGCCCGGAGGTATTTACCTGCAACTTCCTCCACGTACTCGCGTGAAATATCGAATGGCGCATCGATGCCCTCGATAGACACGCTGCCGAGCAGCTCTGGATGTTTCTTCACAAACCCCGCCACCGCATCGCCTTCGGGCGTTTGCCCAATGAAATCTGCCACGTCGATGGTGAAAAAATCAGAGCAGCTCAGATAGTTGTCGACCGTGTCCATATTGATATGGTCAGCATCCACATGCCAACCGCGTTCCCAACCCAGCGCTTCCACAGCCGCCTTGGCGGCGTCGTACACGCTCTGTGGCTCCGAGCCGATGAAGCTGTGTTCGCGGTTGGATTTATTCCAAACGGGAATCACCTCAATCCCCTGCTCGGCCAGCTTCACGCATGCTTGCAACTGCGCTGCCGCCTGATGCGCAAACCGGTCGCCCACGCCAATGGTATATTTCTCAAGAATCATAAAGGAGCGCCAACCTAGGTGAACGCCTCCGGGTTCTCAAACGAAAAGTCATTTTGGTTTGAAAAAAGGAGTCGTTTGACCGATATTCAAAGAAGGAGGATGCGTTGATCACCGCAAAAATTTCCGAAGCGGAATTCCCGCTACCCAAACTCGGCACCGCTGATATGCATGGCCCCATCAGCCTGGAGGCGCATGGACTAGAACCACGTGGCGTAGTGCGCTGGAATTACGAAACCCCTGAGCTACAACAGCACTCCCTGCGCCGCGGGGACGGCGCCTTTTCCATACATGGCGTACTCACATGCAACACCGGCGCTCGAACAGGACGTTCGCCGAAGGATAAGTTTATTGTCCGCGATGAGATCAGCGAAGACACCGTGTGGTGGGGCGACGTCAACCAATCGTGCACCCCGAAATTGTTTGAGCGCATGCGAAGCCACATTCAGTGGTTTCTCTCTCATCGAGAGGAATTGTATGTGCAGGATTTATTCTGCGGCGCGGATCCTGCCCAACGGGTCCCCTTGCGCGTCGTTACCGAGACGGCCTGGCACGCGGCCTTCGCCCGCACCATGTTCATCCGACCCACCGCCCGGGAACTGGTACATCACGCGCCCGAATACACCATCCTACACGCGCCCCATCTGCTGGCAGATCCCGAGGCGATCGGGGAGCTCAATTCTAATGCGTTTGTAATCCTATCCCTGAAACACAAGCTGGTGCTCATTGGCGGCACGCAATACGCCGGAGAAATTAAGAAGGCGATGTTCTCCATCATGAACTATCTCCTACCCGCCACCGGCCAGTTGCCCATGCATTGTTCGTGCAACACCACCGGCAACAACACGGCAGTTTTTTTCGGCCTTTCCGGTACAGGCAAAACCACGCTATCCGCCGATCCCACCCGCCGGCTGGTCGGCGATGATGAACATGGCTGGACCGGCGACGGCATTTTCAATTTCGAAGGCGGCTGCTATGCCAAACTCATTAACCTCACCGAGGAAGACGAGCCCGCCATCTTTGCCACCACCCGCATGCCCGGCAGCATTATGGAAAACGTGATCCTCGACCCGGACGGCACGCCTGATTTCACCGACACTTCACTGACGGCCAACACCCGCGGAGCCTATCCGCTGGAATACATCTCCAACCGCGAACCCTCCGGCTTGGCCGATCATCCGCAGAACATCGTCTTGCTCACCTGCGATGCCTTTGGCGTGCTGCCGCCCATCTCCCGACTTACCCCTGAGCAGGCGGCCTATCATTTCATCAGTGGCTACACCGCCAAGGTCGCCGGTACCGAAATGAACATAAACCAACCAACCGCCACCTTCTCCGCCTGTTTCGGCGCCCCCTTTATGCCACGCCACCCGGGCGTATACGCCAAGCTACTCACTAAAAAAATGGCCGAACACCAAAGCCGCTGTTGGCTGCTCAACACCGGCTGGATCGCTGGCGGTGCCACTCAAAGCGGCCGTATCAAAATCAAATGGACCCGCGCCCTCCTCAACGCCGCACTTGAAGGCCGTCTCGATGACGCGGATTTCCAGACCGACCCCCGATTCGGATTCGCCATCCCCCAAGACTGCCCGGAAGTGCCTTCTGAAATCCTGAACCCACGCGACACCTGGAAGGATCCAGCCGCCTACAACGCCCAGGCCGATCAGCTCGCCGCTATGTTCCGGAAAAACTTCGAGCCCTTTGCCGCCGACACCGCGGAGCCCATCCGTAACGCCGGCCCCTGTTAGGGTTCGCTAATAGCCTCCCGCTGTATATGCTGGCGACATGAAATCCGTGTCGCACGCCGATCTACTGCAACTCAAGCGCTGGAATACGCCCACCGTTTATAATGGCTGGGAACAGATCACCTTACAGGACATCGCCGCCGATGCTTTCAACCTCGAGCCGACCACAGATTTCATGCCCCAAATGGGCCCGATGATCGGTCGGGCTGTCACCATGGTGATTGAGCCCAGCAACCCCGCCCATAAACAATCGTATGACGCCCGCGCCTATCGCGAATACATAACCAGCATCCCCGGCCCCAAGATTGTCGTCGTGCAGGATCTGAACAAGCCGAACTTCGTTGGTTCCACTTGGGGCGAGGTGAACAGCAATACTCATCGCGCGTTGGGCTGTGTGGGCACCATTACCGACGGCTGCATCCGGGATATGGACGAGATGACGAACGCGGGATTCAAGGCCCTCGCCTCTCGTCTATGTGTCGGCCACGCCCACTGGTGCCCCGTAAGGTGGAATTGCGAGGTGGAAGTCTTTGGGCGACATATCCAACCCGGACAATTGATCCATGCCGACAAGCACGGATTTCTAGCCATCCCGCCCGAGGATGAATCACACCTATTGGAAGCCTCCCAGTTCATGGACCACAACGAATGCGAGACCGTCATCCCGGCCGCACGCAACACCACCGGCCTTACCCCGGCTCAACTACTCGACCAACTCGATGCCGCCGCCCAACAATTCGGCGACAACACCCGCCGCCAATTTCAACGGGACGGCGAATGGTAACCTTGCACGACAATTTACCTGATGGACCTTATCTAAAACGCTCCCGTCAGAGACTGCTTCCGATACACTTTGGGCGTCACTCCGTTTTCACGCGCGAAAATCCGCGTGAAATGCGCATGATCGTAAAAGCCGACATTCAGTGCGACATCCGAAATGATTTCTTCGGTGTCTCGCAGCAAATGTTTTGCATGATCCAAACGAATCCGAAGGATGTATTGACGAACCGTTACCCCCAGCGCCCTTTTAAACAAACGTTCAAACTGTCTCACTGACATTTTTGCTTTCTCTGCCAAATCTCGGGTTTTTATTTCCAACGAAAAATTCTTATGCAGGTAATTCATCGCTTCAGAAAGCTGCTTGTTTATATTGGGGTTTGAACGGCCTTGCAATACTCTACGGGAGAACCCCGCCACAGCCACCACTTTGCCCTCGGCGTTTCTGAGTGGAATCTTGTTAACTACCACCATATTTGTTGACGAATCAGATTCCGGAGCGGGTTCGATTCGATTTACGATGGCATCCCCACTTTCCAAAACCCGTTTATCGTCTGATTGGTACAATACCGCTCTCTGAGATGGGAAGAAATCCATATCCGTTTTCCCAAGCGCATCATTCTCAGATTTAACGCCGCAGTACTCACAGCTCCGGCGATTCAGAAACACAAACCTCCCCTCGGCGTCCTTGATAAATACGGAGACATCCGGCTGAAGATCAAATAGCCGCAAAATCTGCCTACTGACACCCACTTCAGCCAATACTTTTTGTTCTATTGCAACAGTATTAATAGCTTAATTTTACAATTTGTTGTACTCATAATACAAGACACTTCATATAATTTGATGTAAATTCAATGGACATTACGCAGGTTGCTTGAAGCATTCCCGCAAACAATCGTCATAATCATTGCCAATATGTTAATGCCAAAACGACTTTTAGCGATCCACCTGTTGATCACCGCCGCCCTTGCCGGACCGCTACAGAGCGCCGGTAAAGGCGACAACTCTACCGGCGACGTTAGCTACTACCATCAAATCCGCCCCCTCTTCCAAGCCAACTGCCAGGGCTGTCATCAACCGGCCAAAGATAAAGGCGGTTATGTGATGACCGATTTCAAAAGCCTGCTCGGCGGAGGTGATGAAGAGGGTACTGCCATCGTGCCTAGCAAAGTAAATGAGAGTGCCTTAGTCGACCAGATTCAGCCGGACCCAGAAACAGGCAAGGCTCCGATGCCGCGCGGCAAAAAATCTCTGCATCCCGCCGAGATCGAGCTGATCAAAAAATGGATCGCCCAAGGCGCTAAGGATGACACCCCTCCGGGCGCTGGCCAGCGTTATACCGCCGACAACCCGCCCGTGTACACCCTACCTCCGGTAATCACGTCCATCGATTATTCGCCCGACGGCAAACTACTAGCCGTGGCTGGCTTCCATGAAGTACTTCTACACAATTCCGACGGTTCCGGCCTCAAGGCCCGACTGGTCGGCCTCAGTGAACGAATTGAATCCGTGCGCTTCTCGCCAGACGGCACACGCCTTGCGGTCACCGGTGGAAACCCCGGCCGAATGGGCGAAGTACAGGTGTGGAGTGTGGAGAACGAATCCCTTTCCATGTCGCATCCGGTGACGTTTGACACCGTCTACGGCGCCAGCTGGTCCCCCGACGGCAAGACCATTGCCTTCGGCTGTGGGGACAACACCGTACGAGCCATTAACGCCAAGACGGGCGAACAGATTTTCTTTCAGGGTGCCCACAACGACTGGGTGCTCGGCACCGCGTACGATGTGGAAGGCAAACACATCATCTCCGTCGGCCGCGACATGACCGCCAAGCTCACTGTCTTTGAGGACTCGCGATTCATTGACAACATTACCTCCATCACGCCGCGCGCCTTGAAAGGCGGCATTGCCGCCATTGATCGGCATCCGCAGCATGAACACATTCTAGTGGGCGGCGCCGATGGGGCCCCGCAGCTTTTCCGTATATTCCGCCAAACCAAACGGGTAATCGGTGACAACGCCAATCTACTCCGCACGTTTCCTGTGATGCGCGGACGCGTCTTTGACGTGCGCTTCAATCAGTCTGGCTCCGCCTTCGCCGCCGGCAGCAGCCTCGACGGCACAGGCCAGATCATGATCTTCGCTGCCAACGTCCCCAAGGAGATGCCAGCGGATATCAAGGCCATCCAAGCCAAACGGACCCGCGATCGCAATGCCGGCGAAGTGCAGAAGCTCGACAAATTCCTCACCAGCGGCGTGAAGGAGCTGGCTAAACTCGATGTGCCAGAGAGCGGCATCTACGCCCTCGCATTCAGCCCCGCCGACAAAATCCTCGCTGCCGCCGGCAGTGACGGCCACATCCGTTTCCTCGACGCCACCACTGGCAAGGAACTCAACAAACTCCAACCCGCCCCGCTCTCCGAGCCCAGCCAGCAAATCGCCCAACCCGGTAACGCTTCGGTCATTATTGAAGGGAATTTCAAAATCGAAACACTACCCAAGGGCTTCAAGCTCGAACGACTGATCGTCGAACCACAGGAGATACAATTAACCGGCGCAAGCGATTACGCGCAACTGCTGGTGACCGCCCAGCTCAACAACGGCGCTCGCGCCGATGTCACCCGCATAGTGAAGCTTAGCACTCAAGGCGATGTCGCCAATGCCTCCCTGCGCGGCCAGGTCACCCCCAAGAAAGACGGCGCCGGTTTGGTCACCGTTGAACTGGCCGGCCTCAAGGCCACGGCCAAGGTGTCCGTACAAGGCATCGGCACCAAACGCAAAATTAATTACGTGCGCGACGTCATGCCAGTGCTCTCCAAACTCGGCTGCAACCAGGGCACCTGCCACGGATCCAAGGACGGCAAGAACGGCTTCAAGCTTTCCCTACGCGGCTATGACCCTCTTTATGATGTGCGCGCCTTTACCGATGAGCTTGCCAGCCGACGAGTGAATATCGCTTCCCCGAGCGACAGCCTCATGCTCCTAAAAGCCACCGGCGCTGTGCCGCATGAAGGTGGCCAGGTCACTCCGGCCGGTTCCAAGTATTACCGCATCCTGCATGAATGGATCGCCAACGGCGCCAAGCTAGATCTCGACGCCAGTCGCGTCACGGCCATCGAGGTGTCCCCGAAAAATCCCGTCATTCAAAACATCGACGGCAAACAACAGGTTCGCATCGTGGCCACCTACGCCAATGGCGAGAAACGTGATGTCACTGCCGAAGCCTTTATTGAGAGTGGCAACACCGATGTTGCCAAGACAGATGATACCGGCCTAATCACCGTTGAACGTCGCGGCGAAGCGGCCATTCTAGCTCGCTTCGAAGGCGCCTATGCTGCAACCACCGTTACCGCCATGGGTGACCGAACCGGCTTCACTTGGAAACAGCCAGAATCTTGGAGTAAAATTGACCAATTCACCGCTAATAAGTGGGAACGCATGAAGATAGAGCCATCAGGACTCTGTAACGATTCCGATTTCATCCGTCGCATTTACCTGGACCTGACGGGACTTCCCCCGACCATGGAAGTGGTTAAAAAATTCCTAGCCGATAAACGCGACACACACACCAAACGGTCTGAGTTGATTGATCAACTAGTGGGCAATGACGATTACGTGGATCATTGGTCCAACAAGTGGGCAGACCTATTACAGGTAAACCGTAAGTTCCTCGGCACTGAAGGCGCTAAGGGATTCCGGGAATGGATTCGTAATGAGGTGAAAATCAACACACCTTATGATGAGTTTGCCCGTAAAGTGATTACCGCCACGGGATCCAACAAGACTAACCCGGCCGCCAGTTATTATAAAATTCTACGCACTCCAGATGAGATAATGGAAAACACAACCCATCTCTGGTTGGCTACTCGATTCAACTGCAACAAATGTCATGATCACCCATTTGAACGGTGGACACAGGACCAATACTACGAAACAGCCGCATTCTTTGCTCAGGTTGGACTTAAGAAGGACGAGAAAAATAGTGGTAAGAACACTATCGGTGGTACGGCAGTTGAAGGCAAAAAACCACTTTATGAGGAGGTTTTTGACAAAGGATCTGGTGACATTAAGCACGAGAGAACTGGAGTGGTTGCCTCACCTAAATTCCCATTCGAAGCAAATTTTGGAATAAATGAAAAAGCCACCCGGCGGCAGGAGCTGGCCGCTTGGATGACCAGTGCTGATAACCAATATTTTGCTCGAAGCTACGTGAACCGGCTCTGGGGTTACCTACTCGGTGTCGGAATCATCGAACCACTCGACGACATCCGCGCTGGCAACCCACCAAGCAACCCCGAATTGCTTAATTGGCTGACCACCGAGTTCATCAAAAACGGGTTCAATGTGCAACATATGGTCAAGACCATTTGTAAAAGCCGCACCTACCAACTAACCATTGCCACAAATAAATGGAATGAGGACGATACTATCAACTATTCCCACGCTCTCCCCCGGCGACTGCCCGCAGAAGTGTTGTTTGATGCCATTTATCTGGCCACCGGAGCACAAACAAAAATTCCCGGGGTACCCGCCGGCACACGTGCGGCCGCTCTCCCCGATGTCGGGGTACGTCTACCCGACGGCTTCCTTGGCACCCTTGGCCGTCCCGCCCGCGAAAGTGCCTGTGAATGCGAGCGCATTAATGGGCTTCAGCTCGGCCCCGTGATGGCGCTCATTACCGGCCCCACCGTGGACAACGCCATTAGCGATCCCAACAACGCCATTGCCAAACTCGTCAAGGAACAGGCCGATGACGCCAAGTTGATTGATGAATTGTATCTCCGCATCCTCAACCGCCCCGCGCGTCCTCAGGAAATCACCAAGGCCATCGGCCTGCTGCAATCCATCGAGCCCGAACATAAGGCGTTGCTTACTGAATTGGCCGGATACAAAAAGGAACTCGACCCCCTCACGGCTAAGCGTGAAGCCACCCGCCAAGCCGGCATTAAGGAAGCGGAAGCTAAGCTCGCCGCCTACAAGGAGGAAGTGGCACCGCACCAAAAGAAAATGGAAGACGAGCGTAACGCCAAAATCGCGACGGCGGAAAAAGCCCTGAATGATTACCAACCCGCGTTACAGGAGAAATACACCCAGTGGCTTGCTAATCCCATTAGCAAAACACAATGGACCACGATGGAAGCGAAGTCCTTGAAATCGCAAATAGGCACCGAGCTCAGCAAGGAAGCCGATGGCGCGATCTTTGCCTCCGGTAAAAATGGAAAAGACACCTTCACCATCATCACCGAAACCGATCTCAAGAACTTCACCGCCATTCGACTTGAGGCACTCACCGACAAGCGCCTACCCAAGAACGGCCCCGGACGGTCGCCCAATGACGGCAATTTCGTCCTCACCGAACTCGAGGTTTTTTGGGCACCGAAAGACAAGTCCAACGAGAAAAAGAAACTCAAGCTTGGCGCCGCAAAAGCTACCTTCAGCCAGAATAGTTATGCGGTGGCCACGGCGATTGATGGTCGCCTCAACAACAGCAGTAACGGCTGGGCTATCTCCCCGCAAATGGGCAAGAATCACATCGCCTCATTTGAAATTGCACAACCCCCAAAACACGATGGCCCAATTCTGTTGACCTTTGTGATGAAGCAAATGTTTCAGGGCAACAATTGGCAAATCGGCAAATTCCGCTGGTCGGTTACCAATAACAAAAAACCCGTCAACTTCGGTCACCCACAAAACATTGCCGAACAACTAGCCATCGAACCAGAGGAACGCGACGACAAACAAAAGAAAGTACTGAACGACTACTACCGTACGCAGGATACCGGCTTGCAACAACGCACCAAGGCCGTGACTGAAGCCAAGAAACCGCTACCGACCGATCCGCGCCTGCAAGAGCTCGAAGCCTACCTAGCCTCCACCCAGAAACCGTTAGTGGAGGACCCCAAGCTCACCGCGCTCAAGCGGGCAGTAGATCTCAGCACCAAGCAATTGACCAATAAACGCCTATACGGCGCACAGGATATCGCCTGGGCCCTGATCAACAATCCGGCTTTTCTGTTCAACCACTAAATCTCGACAAAAACGAAAACAATATTAGCATCTAACAAACGGAGCAAACCATGATTAGACTACCCGGAGAACGCGGCAAAGATCTTTGCGACAATCACCTAGGCATGACCCGGCGCGATATTCTGCGCGTGGGCGGATCCGGCATGCTCGGCCTATCCCTCGGCGGGATGCTCGAGATGGCCGCGCAAGCCAAGGAAACCAAGGTGGGCGGCGGCCCCGGCTGGGGCAAGGCCAAGAGCGTCATTCTACTCTACCTGCAGGGCGGCCCAAGCCACATCGACCTCTGGGACCCCAAGCCCGACGCGCCGTCCAACGTCCGCTCCATCTTCAAGCCCATCAAGACCAAGCTGCCCGGGGTGAATTTCACCGAGCTCCTGCCGAATCTGGCCAAGGTGAACGACAAATTTACTATGATGCGTTCGGTGAGCTACACACCCAACGGCCTATTCAATCACACCGCTGCCATCTACCAGATGATGACAGGTTATACCACTGACAAGGTGAGCGCGTCCGGCCAGTTGGAACCGCCCAGCCCGAAGGATTTCCCAAACTTTGGCTCGAACATCATCCGCCTCAAACCACAGGAAGAACCCATGCTCCCCTTCGTGATGCTGCCGCGTCCATTGCAAGAGAGCAACGTGGTCGGCAAAGGGGGCACAGCCGGCTTCCTCGGTAGAGCATTCGATCCCTACACGCTCTACCCAACCGGCGACGACATGGACATGAACAAGATGAGCCGTATCAAAATCGATGATCTCCAGATGCGCCCGGAAGTGTTCAGCCACCGACTCCGCCGCCGCGCGCGCCTGCGCGATGCGGTAAACGAAGCCATGCCCGAAATCGACAAGGCCGTGGCCAAGTTCAACCTGAACCAATATTACGATCAGGCTCTAAACCTGATTGTGAGCGGCCGCGCCCGCAATGCGTTTGACCTGAAACAGGAAAAAGCCAAGACAAAGGAATTGTACGGCAACAATACCTTCGGCCAAAGCTGTATGCTGGCCCGGCGCTTGGTGGAAGCTGGCACCCGCGTCGTGGAAGTCGTCTGGCCCAAGGTCGCCAACAGCAATAACCATTCTTGGGACGTTCATCAGGGCTTGCCCAAACGTATGAAGGATCAGTCCGCGCCCATGCTCGACAAGGCGTTGTCCGGCCTCTTCACCGATCTTGATGAACGCGGCATGCTGGATGACACCCTCGTGTTGTGCATTGGCGAGTTCGGCCGGAGTCCGCAACTGGGTCTGTCCACCAGCGGCAACAACAATAGCGCCGACGGCAGGGATCACTGGCCTTACTGCTACACCGGCGTGATAGGCGGCGCCGGCATCAAGCGTGGCAATGTGTTTGGTAAATCCGACAAGACCGGCAGCGCGCCGGATGCGGACCCCATTCATCCCACCGAACTGCTGGCCACCATCTACCACGCGTTCGGCATTCATCCGAATACGATCGTATACAACCACCTCAACCAACCGCGCGAGCTGGTCAAGGCGGAGGCCCAAACCAAGCTGTTTGGTTAAAGAAAATTAGAAAACCCATTCTAAGCCCGGCCTTGCGCCGGGCTTTTTTAATGGTTTCTACGAGGAATACAGCCGCCCACACCTCGATATTTTGTGGCCAATTCCAGACACCCCCCCGTGACCAACTGCCCTACACAGCCACGATATATTTCCTGCCACGGTGTCTGATGATCCAGTTTCGGCGGTGTATACGCCGCCCTACGTCGGGCCAATTCTGTATCATTCACCTGCAGCTCCACCGAACAGGTATTCAGATCCACACGGATTGTGTCCCCCGTTTCTAGCAACGCCAGATTACCACCCACGGCGGACTCGGGTGAAATATTCAGGATACTGGGACTTGCCGCCGTGCCGCTTTGTCTGCCATCGCCCATGGTCGGAAGTGTATCTACACCCTTCTTGATAAGCTCGGCCGGCGGCTGCATATTCACCACTTCCGCCGAGCCGGGATACCCCACGGGCCCGCAACCTCGAATGGCCAGCAAACAAGAGGTATCAATCTCCAATGCCGGATCATCAATGCGCGCGTGATAATCCTCTGGCCCCTCAAACACAATGCAGCGGGCCTTAAACGAATTCTCTTCACCGAGCGTAGACAGGTATTGCTTCCGAAACGTATCACTAATCACACAGGTTTTAATGAGACCGCCTTCAAATAAATTCCCGGACAAGACCAGAAACCCGGCCTTTTCACGGAGTGGTTTCTCGTACGAATGAATCACCGTCCGATCCGGTTCCGGCACGGACTTCAAATCTTCACCAATCGTTTGCCCAGCCACAGAAAAGCAATCGCCATGAAGTTTACCCCTGGCCAGTAACTCCCGCATCACTGCCGGCACACCACCGGCCTTGTGAAAGGATTCACCCAAATAGATTCCCGCCGGCTGGCAGTTCACCAATAATGGAATGTCGTATCCAATAGTCTGCCAGTCCTGGAGCCCCAACGTAACCCCCGCATGGCGCGCGATGGCCGTAAGATGGATCGGACAATTGGTCGAACCCCCAAGAGCGGTATTGACGACAATGGCATTCTCAAACGCCTCCCGAGTGAGGATCCGAGATGGCCGCAGATCTTCCTGTACCATCTCGACAATCC
>Ga0315320_10001508_pt1 | contig 19339 bp, 15 predicted proteins | sample M140m21515metaG_FD_203458 | JGI IMG/M metagenome (GOLD analysis project Ga0315320, IMG submission 203458) | Ammonia-oxidizing marine archaeal communities from Monterey Bay, California, United States - M1 40m 21515 | ecosystem: Environmental > Aquatic > Marine > Coastal | place: USA: California... | reverse complement strand
CCGACGACTTCGAGTCGATCTTCGGCGACTCGTTCGGACGACGCGGACGCTCGGCCGGCGGTGGTGGTTCCGGATTCGGTGGTTTCGGCGGGTTCGGCGGCTTCGGTGGTGGCGAACCACGAGGCGGACCGACCAAGGGCCGTGACATCGAACACGAGCTCGAAGTCGGGTTCGCGGCCTCGGTGTTCGGCGGCATGGAGACCATTCGAATGGGGAGCCCCGACGGCGAACCGGTCTCCATCGACGTCCGCATCCCACCCGGGGTCCAGTCCGGAAGCACGCTGCGGGTTCGTGGCAAGGGGGTCGCCGGATCCCATGGCGGTCCGCAGGGCGACCTGCTCCTGCAGGTCAAGGTCGGCCGACATCCCTGGTTCACCCGGGACGGACTCGATCTCAGCGTCGTGGTGCCGATCACCATCGTGGAAGCCGCCCTCGGCGGCGAGGTCACGGTGCCGTTGATGAAGGGCACCGCGACGCTCCGGATCCCCCCCGGCGTGCGAAGCGGCGCGAAGCTCCGCCTCAAGGGCAAGGGCATCGTCGACGCGAAGGAGAAGGCCGGCGATCTCTACGCGGTGCTGGAGATCGTCGCGCCCAAGGTCGACGACCTCGCCGAAGACGATCGCGAGACGCTCGCCTCGATCGGTGAACGGCTTCCGAATCCACGATCCCTCGTCGCCTGGGCGGGCGAGATCCCGAACGACTGAGTCACCGCGCGATCGCGGAATCACCTTCGTCCCCCGCTGCAATCGACCTCATCGACCTCCGCTCACGCCCGCTCGCAAGGAATCGACCGATGCCAGACATCATTCCCGATCCCGGACCGGGAGCTCGCCGCCGTACGGCGAACAACACCGGTCGCCGAGGCGTCAACGACCTCAGCGGAAGCGTGGTCGACCGAGGCACGACCCGTGCCGACGATCCGGCCCGTGACGGGGTTCGACTCGCGGTCATCGCGTTCACCACCTTCGCCGCGGGACTCGGCATGCTGGTGCTCGGCTGGATGGCCGAACGCGCCGGAATCGAAGCATGGCTCGGGATGGGTGAATTCGAGCGACCGATCGGCGGCACGGTGGTGACCGGCGCCCGCATGCCGGGCACCATGATCCAGTCGCTCTACGAGGCCGGCGTCGTCGAACCGCTCTTCTTCGCGGCGGCGATGGCCCTCCTCATCCCACCCATCGCGGGCATCGTCGCGGCCCGACCCCTGCGCCCGGGATTCGCCGCGCCGGCCGCGGCCGCCCGAATCGCCGCGGGCATCGCCGCCGGCCTCGTGGTGGCCGCCGACGTCGCGATCGTCGCGGTGACCATGTCGACCGTCCGTCCGACCGTCGACGACGTGGTGATCGGCGAGGACGCGTGGCTCGACGCGATCCGCAACGTCGCCGCCGCCGACACCGTCGCCGCGATCCTCGCGATCCTGCTCGCGGTGCTCGTGTTTCGAATGCCGCTCGATCGCTGGGCCCGTGGACTCGTCGGTGCGATCGCGATCACCGCCGCGGTCCTCGCGACCGGCACCGCCGCCGGAAGCGCCGGCACCCTCGACTTCCTGCAGTCCGAACGACCCGTGGTGGTGCCCCGCGGCTGGACGGGTGGAACCTCGCTCGATCTGGGCCGGACGCCGGGGGGCGGCATGGCGACGATCGACCGGAGTCTCGACGCGAAGCCGGTCCTCTCGCGGCGCATCTCCCCCGTCGAACGGATCACCGTGCCGGGCACGATGTCGATCGCGGAGCTCGTCGCCGCCCCGATTCCCGATTGATCAGACGCCGCCGGCGCCCCGGCCGTATCGATCGATCGCCTGCGTGACGGCCTGATGGACCGCGAACGGATCGTCGACCGCCTCCCAGAGGGCGTCGAGGGTCCCCGTGCCCGCGGTCGCGAACGCGATGGTTCCGAGACCGAACAGACGCTCGCGCACCAGTCGGAGCACCGACGTCTGCTGGATCCGATCGAGTCGCGCCTCGAAGACGTCGACCTGGAAGATTCCGCGACGACGGATCACGCGACGATCGGTGAGCACGTACAGACGATTCATCCAGTCGAGGAACTGCCAGACCAGCCGGATGCCCGCGAGCAGCAGGCCGAGTCCGAAGGCCTGTGACTCCGTCCATCCGGTCCACTCGAACCGGGCCCCCCACGCCAGCGCGAAGACCATGCCGGCGATGACCCCGAGGGCGCCGATGGACCAGAGTCCGACCATCCAGAGGCTGGGGCGGACGACCATGAGCACCGTCTCGCCGTCCGAGAGCAGCGACGCGACCGGCGCAGGCGGCGCCTCGATCGAGATCGACGCCTCCGCCTCGCCCCCGAACGGGATCCGGGCCGGTCGATCCGACGTCGGTCGGTCGACGCTCACTCGACCACCTCGGGCTTGAGGACGCCGATGAACGGAAGGTTCCGGTAGAGCCCGTCGTAATCGAGTCCGTAGCCGACGACGAAGGCGTCGGGAATCTCGAAGCCGATGAGATCCGGTCGGAGATCGACCTCGTACCGGGAAGGCTTGGCGAGGAGCACGCAGATCGTGACGCTCGCGGCGCCGCGCTCCCGCACCAGTCGGTCCAGCAGGCTGAGGGTGTTGCCGGTGTCGAAGATGTCGTCGACCAGCACGATGTGCTGTCCTTCGAGATTCTCAGGCACCGCACCCCGGATCCGGGCCCCCCTCGACTCGGTGGTCGCGCCGGCGTAACTCGAAATGGTGACCACGTCGAGTCGCATCTTCTGGGGAAGCTGGCGGATCAGGTCGGCGGTGAACACCAGGCTGCCGGTGAGCACCGGTACGAGCACCACCGGTTCATCCCGCTCGGCGAGCGGCGACAGGCGACGACCGAGTTCGGCGGCGATCTCCTCCACCCGGCTGGCGATCACGTCCGAGGCGAGCAGGATTTCCGAGAGTTCGTCGTGCATGTCGCGTCCCTGCGTTCGAGATCGTGTTCGGGGGTCGGGTCGGATCCGGCGATGACACCGAAGCCTGTGAATCACGGATGAATCGGCGGCATCAGCCTCGGAGCAGATCGAAGAGTCGCTTTCGAACGTCCTGCGCGTCGGCCTGTCCGCCCGACGCCTTCATCACCGCACCGACCAGGCGGCCGATCGCGGCATCCTTGCCGTTTCGAACGTCCTCGGCGGCCTGCGGCTGGGCGACCACCGCGTCGGCGAGCCACTGCTCGATCGCGGACTCGTCGCGTACCGCCACCAGATCGTTCGCTTCCGCGAGGGACGCGATCGGTTCCGGGGAATCCGCCGCGAGTTCGAGCAGCGGATCGATCGCCTGCGCGGGCAGGGTGCCGTCCCGGCGAAGTGCGAGCAGATCGGCGACCTGATTCGCGTTGATGCCGAGGTCCGCGACGCCGACACCCTGTTCGTTCGCCCGCTTCGCCATCTGGTTGAGCAGCAGCTTCGCGGCCTCGTGCCCCGCGGCCGAGGCGGGCGGCGGCGCGGGCAGCGACGCCTGGGCGTCGACCACACGTTCGAAGTAGAGACACAGCTCGCGATCCTCGACCAGGGCCGCCGCGTCCTTTTCGGGGAGACCGAAGTCGTCCCGGTACCGCGCCCGCCGGGCGATCGGCAGTTCGGGGATCTCCGCCCGGATCCGATCCTTCCACGCCTCGTCCATCTCGACCGGGAGCAGGTCCGGCTCCGGGAAGTAGCGATAGTCGTGGGCGTCCTCCTTCTCCCGCTGCAGCACGGTGACCAGACGCTCGTCGTCCCAGCCGCGGGTCTGCTTCATCCCCATGCCCATCACCCGCCCGGTCTCGAGGAACTCGTCGATCTGACGCTCCATCTCGTGCCGGATCGCGCCTTCGACCGCGCGGAAGCTGTTGAGGTTCTTGATCTCGATCACCGGCGTCCGGAACTCCCGGCCGTCCGTGGTGTCGATGACCAGGTTGATGTTCGGCTCGAACCGCATGTGCCCCTTCTGCATCACGCCCTCGGTCACCCCGAGGAAGCGACAGAGGGTGCGGAGTTCGCGCGCGAAGATCACGACGTCCTCGGGGCAGTCGAAGTCGGGCTCGGTGACGATCTCGAGCAGCGGCGTGCCGGCCCGGTTCAGGTCGACGAGACTTCCCGCGAACCGACCACCGCCCGGGAGATCGTGCCCGAGCTTGCCGGTGTCCTCCTCGAGGTGCGCCCGCGTGATCCCGATGCGACGCATGCCGCCGTCGGCATCGGAACTCGACGACGGGATGTCGACCGCCCCGTCGAAGCAGAGCGGCAGGTCGTACTGGCTGATCTGGTAGCCCTTGGGGAGATCCGGGTACGCGTAGTTCTTGCGATCCCACTTCGCATGCTCGGCGATCGAGCAGCCGAGGGCCATCCCGACCTTCGCGGACATCTCGACCGCGTGCCGGTTCATCACCGGCAGGGTGCCCGGCAGGGCCGCGACCAGGGGATCGACGAGGGTGTTCGGTTCCGCGTCCTCGAACTCCGGGCAGGCCGGATTGGCGGCTCGCGTGAACATCTTCGACCGGGTCGAGAGTTCCACGTGGATCTCGAGGCCGACGATGAGTCGGGTCGAGGCGATATCGTCTCTGGTGAGGCCGGTCTTCATGCGATCCGCATTCTACGGTTCAATGGCGACCGCACCAGCGTCGTGCCCGATCGACCGGCCACCCGGAGGCGAGACCATGCCAGGACCGAAGAACCAGTTTCCGACCCGATCGATCCTCGCCGGCGTGCTGGCGATCGTCACGCTCGCCACGAGCCCGGACGGCATCGCCGCCGGCCCGACGGCCGCGACCCCGGATGTCGGACCGATTACCGTCGACGGAGATCCGCTCCGACCGAACGCCCTCTACAACCGGATCGGACGACCGATTCCGGTGGTGTTGTCACTCCGTGGCCGGACCGAGGTGCCCGAGGACGGGTTCGACCTCGTGCTCCTCGCCCCGGACGGCACCGTCCTCGCCAGCGCGATCGGCGGCGCCGCCGGTGAATTCGATCTGCTGGAAGCCCTTCCCGCCATCGCCGACCTGACCACCACCGCCCGGGTCCAGGTCATCGCGGACGGCATCGCGACCGGATCCCCCCTGGTGATCCAACCGATGATCGGTCGAACGCCGGTCCGCACCACCCGCGACTATCGCCCCGGGACCACGGACCAGTACACGCGGATCATCGGCTTCGGCGAGGAACTCCTCGATCCCGACGACGTCTCGGACGCCGCGGTCCTCGAGCGGGCGAAGGCCGCCCCCGACTGGGATCCGGGTGAGCCGCCGGTGCTGACCGGATTCCGGATCTTCCCCGACCGCGACGTGCTGGTCGACACGACCCTCGGTCCGATCCGCGTCGCCCTCGCCCCGGAGGCCGCGCCGAACACCGCGTGGAACTTCCGGCACCTCGCGAAAAACGGTTTCTATGACGACACCACCTTCCACCGGGTGGTCCACTTCGACCGCACCGGTCGCCGGTTCGTGATCCAGGGCGGCGATCCGAGCGGCACCGGCAACGGCAGCGCGGGTTGGGATCTGCCGATGGAACGATCCACGCTGCCGCACGACCTCGGCGTCATCTCGATGGCCCGCGCCGATCATCCCGACAGTGCGGGCAGCCAGTTCTTCTTCTGCCTCGGACGCCCGGGCACCGCCCGGCTCGACGGTCAGTACTGCGCCTTCGGCTACGCGGTGGAGGGCGACAAGGCGATCGCGGACATCGCGGACGTCGAGATCGAGGACGTCGCCGCGGGAAGGCCGACCGAGCCGCCGGTGATCACGCGGATGACCCTCGTCCCCGCGCCGCCGCAGACGCCCGGCGACGATCGCGCCGACCGCCGGATCCAGTCGTGGTGGACGCCCGAAGTCGTCGACGAACCCGAAACCCGTCAGCCGCGATAGAACGCGGGCCGGCCGAAGAAAGAACCACCCCCTCGATCGCAAGTCGATCGAGGGGGTGGTGTTTCAAAACCTGCGCAGAACGAGTCGAGTCCGCTCAGGCGGTCTCGACGGCCTTGATGCCACCGGTCATGCGAGGCATCTCGCCTTCGGGGAAACCGTTGCCGTCCTTCTTGACGCCCGCGATCGCCTCGACCACGTCCATGCCGTCGATCACCTTGCCGAATGCGGTGTACTCACCGTCGAGGTGCTGGCAGCCGCCGCGGCTCAGGCAGATGAAGAACTGGCTGCCCGCGCTGTTGGGATCCGCGGAGCGGGCCATCGACAGGACGCCTTCCTCGTGCTGCTTGTCGTTGAACTCGGCGTTGACGTTGTAGCCGGGGCCGCCGGTGCCGGGCATCCCGTTCGCGCCTTCCTTGGTGTTCGGGCATCCGCCCTGGATCACGAAGTTGTCGAGGATCCGGTGGAAGCCGAGACCGTCGTAGAAGCCCTTCGCACCGAGGTCGAGCATGTTCTTGACGTGATTGGGCGCCACGTCGTCCCACAGCTCGACGGTGATGGTGCCCTTGTCGGTTTCGATGATTGCCTGGGGGTAGGCCACGGCGGTCTCCAGATACGGGTTTGAAAATGCGAGCGGAAAGGATATCAGGCCGGACGAGCCGTCCGACGGTGGATGAAGGGGAATCCCTCCAGACCCCGTCAGGGACCGATGCTTCGGCCTTCGGTCGGCGTGCGAACCGCGGTCGGAAGCAGGTAGTTGCGGCCCTGGTACATGGTGACGACGCCGCTCAGGAGCACCGCGGAGCCCACGCCGGCCTGCCGGGTCCGGCGAATCAGCCGTTCGAGTTCGAGACAAGGCAGCAACTGGACGCTCGATCCACCGCCCTGACGACCGGTGCCCTCCAGCACGAATCGCCAGATCCCGCTCGCCGGGTCGCGAACCACCCGGCCTCGTCGCTGCACGAAACGCGTCCCCGCCTTCAACGCGGCGGGCTCGGTGGGCGGCGCCGCCAGCACGTCGAGGCTTCGAGGAACCGCACCGATCCGCGACTCCAGTCGCGACTCGATCTCCGACGCGTAGTCACGCTCCTCGAGCGGATCCGCACCATCGGGATCGGTCGCGGTCTCCGACGTCGCCGCGGCTGGAACGGTCTGATCGACCGGTTCGTTCCCGGTCGCATCCTCGTCGGTTCGACGGACCGGCACGATCGCGCCGGGAAGCAGGAAGTTCCTGCCTTGGAAGACGAGGACCTTACCGGTCACCTCGTAGATCCCGGCGGTGGGATTGCCGCGCGCCGAAGCCGGCTGAACCGACTCGAGGCGAACCAGGTCGTCGAGGCCTCGACTCGGAAGAAGAATCAACTCGCGACGGATGCCGCCGGTCGCGGTGGCGAGCGGTCGATAGACGTGGACGCCGAGCTCCGCATCGCGTTCGATCTCCCCTTCGACCTTGACCAGAAACCCACCCTCCCGAAGGAGTGGCGGCCGTCCACCCCGATCGACGTCATCGGGAATGACCACGCGCCTGGTGGGTGCGGTGATCCTCGAGTCGTCGGAGGGGGGCGTGGCGTCGGGATCCTGTCCCACGACGGGTGTCGCGAGACCGCATGCGAGCAGGGCCGGCAACGCGGCCGCGAGGAGTCCGAAGGGTCGAGACTGAGGAGATCGCATCGTGCTCATGCAATGAATGCTACGCCGAATCGACTCCCCCCAGCACCGCTCCGGGCCCGGTTCGCTTCCCGGGGAACGCCAGGACGCTCTTTCGGCGAAATCGAAGATTTGAAAGAGGCGATCGGCGACCCGCCACCCGATATATACTGTCGAGCCCCGGCCGAGTACCCAAGTGGACTAAGGGAACGGATTGCAAATCCGTGATTCGTGGGTTCGAATCCCACCTCGGCCTTTGAACGACGCCCGCCTGCCCCGGCGGGCGTCGCTCATTTCACGGCCGAATGCCTGGTGCAGTCACTTCGAACGTCTGCAATTGCACGTCGGGGCGAGCGTCACTGAACGATGCCCCAGCTCGCCAGCAGCAGGCCGAGGTCGCTTCCGTTCACCACACCGTTCCGGTCGAGATCACCGCCGCAGTCGTCGCAAGGCCCCCAGTCGCCGATCTGAAGACCGAGGTCCGCGCCGTTCACGATTCCGTCATCGTTGATGTCCGCGGGCCTGGCCGGTTTCGGCCCCCACTCGACGATCAACCTCGGCACCAGCGTGGACGCGGGATTCTCACGACTCGTGATCTTGCAGGCGGTTTTTTCGACGGATTCGTCCCCGATCAGGATCCAGCCATGGTTCGGTTCCCCTTCGATCCAGGACTGGACGTCGGCCGCGAGCCCCGGACCTTCGATGAAGTACGGCCCGGTTCCGGCGATCGCCACCGACCCGCTCGCGTCGTCGACGTAATCCCCCCCGGGCGTCGTCCATGATTCGGTGGGGAAGAATCGATCGCCCCAGGTCGCATCACCCGTCGCCGCCGGGGCTCCACGTCCTCCGGGGGAGGACGACGAAGACTCACCCCAGTCGGCGAGGCTCCGGTGGAACGAGATCGGGGCGGGAAACACGCCATCCTGGGGACGCCGGATCACCTGGATCCGGACCTTGGCGGAGATCACGGCCGCGTCGGCCGGAATGCCGGACACGTCGAATCGAATCAATGAACGCAGAAGCGTGTTCGCCTGGGCCTGGTCCCCCGGATCGGTGCGTCGGCCGATGAAGAGGGCCGTGCCGGCGCCGGACGAAAGGTCGTCGGTGATCGGGCCGAACATCGTGGTGTCCCGATCCGGGACCGCCTCATACGTCTCGGCGACCGCGGGGGACGCCAGGGCGAGCGTGACCGAAACGGCCAGAGGAACGAAGTCGGTTTTCATCGGTCGAGGTTCCGGGTGGTCTTCATCTCTTGGACGGGGCCGCCACCCGAATTCAGGAGAAGACTCGGATCGGCATGGGGATGAGTGAGACTTCGGGCGCATCACGGGACTGGAGTCGCCGCACGCCGGAGAAAGATTCAGATGACCCATGGGGGGCTCGGGATGGAAATCCCGGCCCTCGCGTCGCTCAGGGTGCCCATTGTCCCAGCAGGACTCCGAGGTCGAGCCCCGCCACGATTCCATTCCCGTCGAAGTCGGCGTCGCAGCCGGCGCAGTCACCCCAGGAAGCGAGCAGGATTCCGAGATCGGCGGCGGTCACCCGATCGTCGCCGTTCAGGTCGGCATCGGGCACCGGCGTCGGCGCAGGCCGCGCCAACAGCCACGCGACCACCTCCTCTGCGAACCGCGTCCCGAACGGCGGGTTGTGACCGGCACCAGGAACCGTCCAGAGCTCGGCGGACCCGCCCGTCGCACACGTCGAGGCGAAGACCGACGTCATCGACTCCGCGCCCCCACCCGGAACGAGATCGATCGATCCTCCGCGGGGATCGGGCGAGTCGCCACATCCGTTGTCCGCCGCGACGTGACGCTGGGTCTCCTCGGCGGACGGGTAGCAACCACCCGACACGAAACAGCCACCGCCGTAGAGCACGACCACGTCGAGCGTACCGTGCACCTGCAACACGTGAACCGGGGTCTCGAGCGTGCACGCGTCGGCGTTCAGGTAGGTCGCCGAGGCGAGCGTGGCGATTCCGGCGAAGAGTCCGTCGTGTTCGCAGATCATCCGATGGGCCATGAACCCACCGTTGGAGTGGCCGACCAGATGAATTCGACGCGGATCGATCGCGTAGGCGTTCGTGACGACGTCGACGAGCCCGCGGAGGTATCCCGAATCATCCGGCGACTGGTTGAAGATGTCGCAGCAGGCGTCGGTCGCGTTCCAGTACCGCTGGCCCGTGAAGTTTCGCCGACCGTTCGGCAGGCAGAGGATGAACCGCTGCGCGTCGACCTGCGACGAGAGTCGCAGGTAGGCCTCCTCGATCTCGCCCGAGTAGGCGTAGGCATGCAGCAGCATGATCAGGGGCAGCGGCTCCGCGGGATCGAAGTCGCTCGGCCGGACGATGCGCACGTCACCTCTTCCGGCGTCGACGTACGCCGACTCGGCCGCGACGGCGCATCGGGTCGCGAGCAGATCCGCGAGCACCATCACCAGCAACGCGGCCAACCAGCTGGTCGTGATCATCGCCGGTCGAGGTCGCGTGCATTCCATGAGCCGTCACTCCGGAGATTCCCGACGAGCCGGAAGATGAAACCTCGGTGCCGCTCGACCGACGCGTTCCCCCGTTCAGCCGGTCCACTCGACGAGCAACAGCCCGAGATCGGCGCCGTTGACCACGCCATCGTCGTTCAGGTCCTCGGGACAACCGGGGCACGGACCCCAGGCGGCGAGGAGCAGCCCGACGTCGGCACCGTTCACGGCGCCGTCGCCGTTGAAGTCGGCGGCCGGCCCGCTGCTCTCCTCGAAGACCACGATCAACGTGGGTCGATTCGAGGCGTTTCCACTCTCGCGGCTCGCGATCTGTCGAACGGTTCGCGGCTCGGAGACGTCCGCGGTCATGACCCAGCCGTGGTTCGCTCCGCCATCGATCCACCCCTGGACGTCCGCGGCCAGGCCGTCACCAGTGAAGGTGTAGCTTCCGTTGGTGTCGATCAGCACGGATCCGCTCGCGGTCCGCTGACGATCACCGCCGGGCGTCGCCCAGAACGCGTCGGGATAGGAGGTGTGGAACCAGGTCGCATCACCGGCCTGACTCGGGGCGCCACCTCCGCCACCGGACGAGGAGCCGCCTTCACCCCACGCCGCGTCGCAGCGGAACAGCGTGAAGGGCACGTTCAAGGGCGGCTGGGGCGGCGTCCGGGTGACCTGGATGCGGACCGAGGCTTCGACGATCTTCGAGCCGGCGGGAATGTCGGAGACGTCGAATCGGATCAGTGCACGACGCCGCCAGTCGTCGTTGGCGGCGAAGTTGACGCGGCCGGCGTAGAGCGCCGACCCCGACCCGGAGGAGAGTTCGCCGTCCTGCGTCTGGAACATCGTGTTGTCGCGATCGGCCACGATCGAGACCTCGTCGGCGATGGCCGTGGCGGAGGCCGCGGTGATGGTGGCGAGGGCGAGGGTGGCGAACGGGGTACGACTCTTCACGGCATGTCTCCTGACATCGAGGGTGGTCTGTATCGATTGGAATCCGGGGATGCGATCATCTTGCCGGTGATGGGTATCAGTGGACAACATTCTTGCCCCCGAGTCACTCAACTTCTTCGATTCCCGGTGGTTTCGGGTGAATCAAAGCCCTCAACCGGTCCAGAAGCCGAGCTCCAGACCGAGATCCGCGCCGTTGACCACGCCATCACCGTTCAGGTCCTGCGGACAATCTCGGCAAGGGCCCCAGGCGCCGAGGAGCAGACCGAGATCGGCCCCATTGACGAATCCGTCGTCGTTGAAGTCGCCGGGCACCGGTTCGTCGCCTCCGATGGTGACGACGAGGGTGAGGGTGATGTAGTGCGTGGTCTCACCGGGAACATCCTCGTCGGTCGCCTGGATCGTCACGTCGACCTCGTGGGTGCCTTCGTCGGCCCCCGCGGTGTTGAACCCGAACCGGAGCAGCCCCGGCTTCCCGGCGACGGTGGTTCCCAGCCCCTCCCAGATGAAGAAGCCGCCACCGAGCCCGCTTGCGGCGTCGAGGTCGAGCGCTGACTGCACCCCGCTCCAGCCGACGTTGTGAACGGGAACGTCGATGAAGATCGCGCCGGCGTCCGCAGGCGATGCGGCCTCCACCGTGGTGTCGGTGACCACCGAAGCGGACGACCACGACGGTGCCGCCGGGCGGATTCCGAAACCGTTGCACGAAAGGTCGTACTCCGGCTGGGAGACGCCGCCACTGGTGGCGACCACTTCGACGGAGGCCGTGAAGTCGCCCGTGACACCCGCCACGAGCCCGAACGACTGGGTGTCGAAGCTCGGGAGCAACGGAGCGGTCCCGCTCCCACCACCGACGAGGACGCCGTCCCCGACGGCCGAGTACTCGAGCGGCGACGCGGCCTCCACGACCACGACCTGCCGGGCGTTCGCGATCAATGCGGTTACGGAGGCGGTGCCGCCGCTCACCACGCGTCCGAGGTTGCCATCGAGCACGCAGGTGAGCAGACCCGGAACCATCAGATCGGAGACCACCGGGATGTGATCGCTGGCGTCGTGCAGGGCGTCCGCCAATCCGTTGGATCGAGCGGTCTGCCCGGGGAAATAAGTGTTGTTTCCCGTGTTGATGGAGACGTTGTAATGATCACCGTCGTTGCCGAAGGATCGATACGTCTCCGGCATGAGCGAGAATCCACCACCATCGGACAAGGGTGCCGAGAGCAGCTGGAAGTCGAATCGGTCATCGAGGCCGCCACCCACCAGCGCGCCGCCGTTGAGCCGCGGGCTCTGCGTGTGCTTGATCGCGTTCGACGCGCCGCTCCAGCTCCCGGTACCGAGCGGATCCTCGGCGCGTCCCGGCCCTCCGGAGAGGAACTCGAGATAGGCCGGCTCGCTGTTTCCGTAGACGTTGAGATCACCCGCGTAGATGATGTTGCTTCCGGCGGGCAGCGAGTCCGCGTCGTTTCGGATGGCGACCGCCCCCTGCCGACGGGTCTCCGCGTTGGCGCTACCGCTGCTCGCCTTCAAGTGCATCCCGTAGATCCACAGGATGCCGGCGTCGTCGGTCGATCCACGGCTGCGCAACTGCCAGCGATCGGTGTTCCGACCGGCTCCCGTCGAGATGTCGCGGTGACCTGCGGCGATCTCCTCGAAGACATCGGACCGGTAGATGAGCATCTGCGCCCCACCCGAACCGTTCTCGCTGCTGCCGATGGTGAAGGTCGCGGTCTGGTAGTCGACGCCGGGGATCGCGTCTTCGAGGATGTTCAGGATCGAGACTCGCGCGCTGTTGGTCACTTCCTGGAGGATCAGAATCGCCGGCGCCGTCGCGAATCCGGGGACGTCGTCGTCCGCCATCGCGACGAAGACCTCCTCGATCGCCTGCGGATCGCCGTTGAGCCGGGCGATGTTCCAGTTGACCATCCGAACCTGGGCGACGGCCGAAGCGGCCAGCCCGGCGACCACCAGGGCGGTGGCGACGGCGAGGTGATGGAGACTGATCGGTGACGATGGGGCAGACTTGCAGAGACGAGATCGCACGGCATGCTCCGATAACCCGGAAGAGGCGCGATTCGACGACGAAGAACGCCCAGTCGATTCTACGACCGGGCGGTGCAATGTCGATTCGAACGGGCCGATTCGGCACGATTCGCTGTGATTCTGGTTCAGGCGGCTCGCGGGCCGTCGTCGTTGCCGTGGTCGAAATCGCCCAGGCAGTGCAGTTCGCGAGCGAGATCGCCCATGAGGCGGGATGCTTCGTCGGCGGCCCGGAGGACCTGATCGACGTCGATCCGGGCGATCACGGGCGACGAATCGCCGAATCGATCCGCGTTCTCGACCTCGAGGCGTGTCTCCTCGGTGTCCATCGGCGTTTCTTCGTTCACCAGACGCCATCCGACGGGCATGTTGATTCGGCTCATACGTGCATCCTTCCGAGGGCGTTCGTCACGACGTTGGCGGCCCTCTGTGGAACTCATCGGCGGGTGAGCGGGACGACTTTCGTGCGGCCGGGGAACTTCTCCTGGATGGTGCCCGGACACCTCGAACCACCCGCATCGCCCGCAACGGGATCGACCGGGAGGGTTCTCGGACGCCATCAGGTGATCAGGCGGGAATCACGCCTTCATCCTCATCGTGGGAAGCATCGAAGATCCGCTTCGAACGACTGAGGGTCAGGTAGACCAGACCGATCACGAGCAACGAGGTCACGATCGAGGCACCGGCGATCATCCCGATCAGGGACAACAGCGCGGCCGGCATTTCGCCGCCGATCAGTCGCGCGTAACCACCGCCGGCGGTGGTCGGCTGGTCGCCGCTGAGCGCCGCTCGGGCGCCGTCCGCTCGACGAGGCGCCTGCCGCGCCGATTCCGACGCCATCGTGGTGGCGATCGCATCGAGCGTGGTGGGAAGCACTCGACGGTCCGCGCCCTCGAGCACCAGACGAAGTCGGCCCGGACCATCGGTTTCGAACCGCAGGTCTTCGACGAGCATCGTCGCGAGCCCGGTCTCACCACCCTTGGGCATCAGTCCACGGGCGGACAGTCGACGACCCACCGCCTGGACGAAGGCGGGATCGGTGGCGAGGGCTTCGTGCCACTCACGCCAGGCCGATGCCGCGTCAGTCGAGAGAACACCACCATCGCGAGGGGTGGCACGAAGTTCAACGGTCGCGGTGCCGGCCACCGGAACGATCTCGCTCACCGCGAACCAGCTTCCGACGACGCAGACCGCGGCCAGCACGCCCAGCCAGGCCACCATCGCCACCGAACGGGATCGGGCCCAGCGACGGACCATCTGCTGCTCGCTGCGGGAAAGGAACTCGCGAACCTGCGAGAGTTCCTTGCGCTGCGCTTCGAGTCGCTGGAGTTCGTGGAACGTGGCGGTCCCACCGCCCTCCGATTCGCGACTGCGGACCCGCCCCTTCACGGCGGCGAGTCGTCGCTTGCGACGGTCGAGATGTCGAGCCGCCGCGTTGATTCGTTCCGCCTTCGCTCGGAGCTTCTTCGCCATCTCCTGAGCCTGACCGCGGTCGTTGGTCATCGAAAGCGCCGTCTCGAGTTCGTCGCTTCGCTGCTCGGCCCGCCGACAACGTTCCGCGAACGCCTCGAGCTCGGCGGTGGAAGCGGCCCCTTCCGGACCCTCGAGGTTCTTCATCTCGCTTCGCAGCGTCTCGATCTCGGCCAGCAGGGGCGCGGTCGCCGCGTCGATGGCCGCCGGATCCGACGCCATCGCCTCCAGTTCCCGGATCCTCGCCTCGAGCGGACCTCGGACCGCGTCGACCGCCGACTGCATCGACGCCTCGTCGACGCCTCCGGTCGACGCCTGTTCCAGGGCCGATTCGAGTTCGGCGATCCTTGATTCGAGGGCATCCCGAACCCGCGCCACCGTCTCGTTGGCATCAGTGCCTTCCGATGCGAGCCTCGCTTCGAGCCGCTCGATCCGCTCACGCTGCTCCGTGGCGATCGCGATCGCCGCGGTCCCCTGCTCCAGGCGTGGCGCCTGCTCGGCGACGGCCCGGGCGAGTTCGGTCAGTTTCTCGCCGGCGATCCCCAGCTGCCGCCGATCCTCCTCCACCACCGCTTCGAGTTCGTTCACCCGGGTCCGGGCCACGCCGAGTTCGTCCTCGAGCATCGTGGTCCGCTCCAGCGCGGCGTCGAGCGACGCCTGACGCTCGATGTTCATTTCGTCGAACGTCGCGCAGCGCGATTCGAACTCCGCGATCGTCGACTCCAGCGTCGAGTTCTCCAGCGATTTCGCCTCATGTGCATTTCGAATCGACTCGAGTTCCCGTTCCATCGTCTCGGACCGGTCCCGGGCGTCGACGAGCTCGGACTGCGCCTGTTCGAGATCCCGCCCCACCGATTCCAGCGCTTCACGATGTCGCTGCGTGACGGCCGTCGCCTCGGCGAGGGAACGGTCGTGTTCCTCGGAAGCCACCCGATCGGCCTCGCTCCGCTCCACCGCCTCGCGTTCGAGTTCCTCGATTCGTGCCTGCATCGCTTCCAGCGTCGTCGATCGTTCGGCGAGCGTCTGCTCCCGTTCCTCGAGTTCCGACCTGAGTTCGTCGATCGCGATTCGTTCCTCTTCGAGCGACTTCGACTTCGCCGTGAACGCCTCGATCTCGGCCTGATGCGCGGAGCGATCTTCTCGAAATCCGTCTCGTGCGGACTCCAGCTCGGCCTTCGACGAGTCGATCCCCGCGGCGGCTTCGTCGCAGATCCGGCGGCGTTCCTCGAGTTCGTCGCGATCGGAATCCAACTCGGCTCGAGCACGATCCAGCGCATCACGCTCCTGCGACAACGCCGCCGACGCGGCTTCGATCTCGCCGCCGCGTGACGCGAGGGCCGCTTCCGCGGTCTCGACCGAACGCTGCCGGCCGGCCAGGTCCATGAATTCGGACTCCTGCTGGTTCTGCACGTCCCGAATCCGCGTCAGATGTCGTTCCACGTCCTCGATCAACGACACCACGTCGCCACTCGTGGACCGTGGCCCGGCTTCGCTGGGATCGGTGACCGGGGCCGTCGCCGCCTGTTCGAGTTCTTCATCCGGGTTTCGCCGCTCGTCGTGTCCGTCACTCATTGGAGATCGCCTTCCTTGCAACTCGAATAACCGCCTCGGGCGGAGACCCTCGGGAATCCGCGCATGCTCTGGAAATCGACCGTCAGGGACCCCGACTGCAGCACTCCTGCGGAAGGTTTGCTTCGGAGAAGGCTGGGGAAGCCGGGCGATCGCACCGCGAGGTCCGAAAACCCGTGCGAGCCCCCTCGAATCCGCTCCGAGCCGGTGTCGAACCGTTCAGGGAGTCCGTTCGTCGGACCCCTTCCACTCCTAGAATGCCTTCCATGATCCACCACGCCGTCGACGAGTCCCCCCCGATCCGCCTCCTCGATCCAGCCCTCGAGCCGATCGCCGAGAAGGTGATCTCGGGCCAGCGGCTCGACCTCGAGGAAGGACGCCTCCTCTACGACACGCAGGACGTCCACGGCGTATGCCGTCTCGCGGACCTCGTCCGTCGCCGGATGCACGGGCGGGCCGCGTACTACAACGTCAACCGGCACGTCAACTACTCCAACATCTGCGCGCTCAGCTGCTCCTTCTGCGCCTTCCACCGGAAGAAGGACCAGGACGGTGCGTACGAGATGTCGGTTGAAGAGGTGACGGAATCCGCCATCCAGGCCGCCGAAGCCGGTGCGACGGAACTCCACATCGTGGGCGGCCTCCACCCCTGGCTCGGCTTCGACTACTACACCTCGATGCTCTCGGCGATCCGCGAGGCGGCACCCCGACTGCACTTGAAGTCGTTCACGGCGGTCGAGATCGTCCACCTCCAGCGAATCTCGAAGCGCGGCAAGCTTGGCTTCGAGGGTATGAAGGACGTGCTGCGGGATCTTCGCGACGCCGGGCTCGGCTCGCTTCCCGGCGGCGGCGCCGAGGTCTTCGACGACCGGGCGCACGACACGGCGTTCAAGGGCAAGATCAAGGGCGACCAGTGGCTCGACGTCCACCGGGCAGCGCACGAGATCGGGCTCAACTCGAACGCGACGATGCTCTACGGCCACGTCGAGGGACGACCCGAACGACTCGTCCACATGGACCTTCTCCGTCGTCAGCAGGACGCCACCCTCCGGAACTGGGCCGAGTCGCAGGGGATCGGATCCGCGGGCGCTCCCGACGCCGTGCTCCTGACGGGACCGGACGAACGCTATCCGGGCGAACGACTTCCGATGCCGGGCCAGGCCGGACTCGAGACCGGTTACTTCCAGACGATCATCCCGCTTCCGTTCTTCCCCGACGGCAGCGGGCTCGAGCGACTCCCGGGACCTTCCGGGCTCGAGAACCTGCGAACGCTCGCGGTGGCTCGTCTGATGCTCGACAACATCCCGCACGCGAAGGCCTTCTGGATCATGCAGACGCTCGGAATGGCGCAGCTCATGCTCGACGCCGGCGCCGACGATCTCGACGGCACCGTGGTCTGGTACGACATCACCCACCTCGACAACGCATCGACCCACCAGGAGACCACGGTCGGTGATCTCCGTCGGGCCGCGACCGAGGCGGGATTCGAACCCGTCGAGCGGGACACGCTCTACCGAAAGGTCGAGCGAACCGGTTCCGAGTGGCGTCTCGCCGAGGCATCGACGACCGGCTGAGTGTCCTCGACGCCGGCTCAGGTGTCCCCGACCTCGCGTCCCAGCGCCCAACGAAGCTCCGGCATCTTCAGGATCCGGGCGGTTCCCGAGAAGGCCACGCCCCCCACCACCGCGAGCACCGCGAGCTCGATCGCCGCACCCACCCAGATTCCGAGCCCGGATTCGCCGAAGGGGACGAGCCACATCGCGGTCCCGACCGCGAGCAGCATGACGAGCGTGCAGCCCACGGTACGCATCACGCTCCCGGCGACCTCACGATCGGCGAGGCGACCGACCCGGGCCGACAGGACCCGGCCGAGAATCAACGACTGCAGGATCGCGCAGGCGGCGGTGCTCCAGGCGAGTCCCGCGACCCCGAGCGACGTGCCGAACACCAGCGTGAGATTCAGCACGAGGTTGAGACCCACCATCGCCATCGCGATGCGCACCGGCGTCATCGCCTCGCGCCGCGCGTAGAACCCGCGGATCAGGACGTGGTTGAGCGAGTAGCTCCAGATCGCCACCGAGTAACCCAGCAGCACGAACGCGACCCGGTCGACGTCGGAGACGTCGAAGGCGAATCCTTCGTAGACGACGGTGACGAAGGGGATCCGTACCAGCGCGATGCCGAGGCTCGCCGGCAGCCCGATGAACACGGTGAGACGCAGCCCGCGCCGGAGGGTGTCGAGGAATCGCGTCGGATGCTCGTGCTCCCGTGCGAGCTGCGGGAAGATCGCGGTCGCGACCGCGATGCCGAAGACCCCGAGCGGGAACTCGTAGAGTCGCTGCGCGTAGCCGAGCGTGGCCATCGCGGTGTCCGGCAGCGGGTAGTCCCGTCCCATGATGGTCGGGCCGACCACGGTGGGCCAGCTCGCGATCAGACCGTCGAGGAAGGTGTTCACCTGCAACACGCCGAGTCCCAGGATCATCGGCAGGGCCTGCGTCACCACCCGGCGAAGACCAAGCCGGGCCTCGCGATCCGACGCCGCGGACACCGTGCCGCGCGGCGAGGTCCTTCGCAGTTCCCACAAGGTCCACGCGGCCTGCGCAACCCCCGCCGCCACCACGCCCCATCCCACGATGCCGATCCGCGTCGCGTCGACCGCACCATCGCGCCCCCCCCATGCGATGAAGACCGCGATCACGAGCGACAGGTTGAGGAGAATCGGCGCGGCCGACGCCGGCGCGAACCGGCCTCGAACCTGCAGCACCGCCCCCGCCACCGCCGTGATGCACACCAGCGGCATGTACGGGAGCGTGATCGCGAGCAGTCGGAGGCCGAGGTCCTCACGCATCCCGGGGACCGCGAGCAGGATCGCCTCGCCGACGATCGTCACGGCGGCGAGCAGCAAACCGACCCGCGCCAGCAGGAGTGATGCAAGCCGACTCGCGGCGTGTGGATCCCGTTCTTCGAGCTTCGCCTGTTCGGGAACGAGGGCCGCGCTCAAGGCGCCCTCGCCGAAGAGACGACGGAAGAGATTGGGGACGAGAAACGCGAAACCGAACGCACTCGCGGCGTCCGAGACGCCGATGAGTCTTCCGAAGCACGCCTCCCGTGCGAGTCCTCCGAAACGGCTCGCCGCGGTAAGCAGGGTGACCGTCAGCGCATGTCGTTCGAATCCGCGTCGACCCGCCTTCGGCGAAGGCTCAGCCATCGGTGGCGGCATCACTCGGAACGAGGTGGTAGGAGATGCGGCTCATGGCGGGATCGAGCTCGTTGCGGACGACCCGCACCTGACATCGCCGCCCGGACTTCGTGAAGAAGCAGACGGCGGTCGAACCCGTCGCGGTGATTCCCGAGGATGCCCACCCGCT
>Ga0315320_10001505_pt1 | contig 19354 bp, 12 predicted proteins | sample M140m21515metaG_FD_203458 | JGI IMG/M metagenome (GOLD analysis project Ga0315320, IMG submission 203458) | Ammonia-oxidizing marine archaeal communities from Monterey Bay, California, United States - M1 40m 21515 | ecosystem: Environmental > Aquatic > Marine > Coastal | place: USA: California... | reverse complement strand
TCTGCGCCCAGAGGGAGGACGCTCAGCGAGACGAGTCGTTTCATCGGGCCCTGAAGCACCGTTTCATCGCCGTTCGCGGCGGCGAAGGCGTTGAGGAGATCTTCGGTCACCCAGTAATCCCACTGCCACTCGAACATCGCACCGAGCGGAAGCATCGATTTCGGCTCCGGCGGGATCGGCATCTCGCCAAGCCCTGCGTAAAAGCGGATCGGGGCGCCGTCGTCCTCACCGAGCGCGTGACTGCGGTAGATGTTGAGCCGAGCGGCGGCGAGTTCCGATCGCATCGCGTCGACTTCGTCGCCCTCGAGGTCTTCGACCGAGTCCTTCCGAGCTCCGGAGACGAAGACGTCCCGGCGTCGGGAGAGTCGCTCGGAAACCGCCTGGGCTTCGGGCGGCGATCCCGCCTCGACGTCGGTGAGCAGGTTGCGATACGCCTCGACCAGCGCCTCGTGCATCGCGAACGGCATCTCTTCGAGCGCCGCCTTGGATCGCGGCGCCGGGAAGTGATCCGGAAGGATGTCGTCGGCGGTGCGGGCCCGACCGTTGATCGATCGGTTCCGCTCGAGACCGGCCGCATGGACGATTTCCGCCTGCGATCCGATGGTGGTCACCGCGGATTCGTATGCCTCGAGGAGTCGTGGATTCACGACGCCTCGAACGGAGATCGGCTCGCCACCCGGCACCTCGAGCGCCACGGTCGTCGATCGGTAGCGATCGAGTTCCTTGACCTTCGACGCCGTCTGCTGCAAGTCGGTCCGCAGGGTCGCGGACATGCCGCTCGAAATGACCCACGCCGTGATCGGCGCGGCCACGATGATGACGGCACAGATCACCACGACGAGGTGAGATTTGATCCAGCGAAGAACGGGGGTCATTCGCAGTTGGCCTTTCTAAAACCGGTATTGGACCGGTGAATCGACTGGAGACGCTCGAAAATGACGGTCCGGGGACCGCCGGGGATCATTCCTGATTCAACCTTCGTTCAACTTGACGCGGAAGGTCACGCGACCGATGTGGAAGACGTCACCGGGGCTGTAGAGGCTGGGCTCGCCCGGAATCGCCGCATCGGTGGCGAGATCCACGAAGTCCACCTTGTCGTCGACCCGCTGGCCCGGACGTCGGTTGCCCGCATCGCCGAACCCGTTTCCGCCATCCTGGTCACCACCACCGAAACCGCCCCGGGAACCGCCGGTGAATCCACCGCCGGAACTCGCGAAACCGCCGCCGGTCGGGTCGGCGTCGGGGTTGATCTTCTCGCCGCTGCGGCTCTTGTTCTTGCCGGGCTGCCCGGCACCGCCGCCGGCCGCGAATCCGGTCCCCGTGGGGCCGCCGGCCTGACCACCTCGACCCGTGCCACGACCGGAGCCGCGATTGGCGTCACGTCCGGCCTTCTTGCCGGCGTTCGCGGCTCGGGAGCTCGAAGCCCCCCCGCTGACCTCGTTCTCGCCGGTGTCGGTGACCTTCACGATCTGGAGGTCACCGGGGTTGGAGCTGAAGGAACCGGGAACCACGACATACGGCACGCCGTCCCGGGTGCCCGACGCCGCGAGGTCGTTGATGAAGCGACCGATGGTGTCGTTGACGAAGCCACGTTCGTCGTCGTTGCTGAAGGCGACCTGCATCTCGACGTCGAGGAATCGACCATCCTCGGAGGGGGTGTAGGTCGCGCCGAAGTCCTCGAGAAGCACGAGGTTGCGCTTCGCCGGATCGATGGCCTTGATCTTCTCGATGTCGCTGCCGAGGAGTTCCGGCTGCGGCCCGGCCGAGGCGACGGCGTTCATCGCGTCGGTCACCAGATGCGGCCAGACCTCCCGGTCGTCGAGCAGACGCTCGAGGTTGGTGGACGAGAAGCCGATGTTCGCATCCGCGGAGATCCGGTCCAGATCGCTCTTGTTCTTCTTGGCGAGCCGAACCACGGATTCGACCTCGCTGGCGCCGGCGATCGACTCCGCCCCCATCGCGGTCTGGGCCGAGAAGGGCTTGATGAACATCATTCCGCTGGCCACGAGGGCGATTCCGGCCGCGGCCACGAACCACTTGGTCTTCGAGGCCCAGGCCAGATCCCGCACCACTTCCGTCGGGGCGAGGTTGACGTCGATCTCGGCCTCGCCGATGCCCTGAAGCGCGAGCCCGTAGGCGGTCGCCATGCTGACACCGTGGGATGCGAAGTCGGAGGCCATGCGGCCTTCCACCTGGATCCGTCGGAATTCATCGAATCGGGCGACGTTCAGATTCAACTGCTGACCGAGGAACTTTCGCAGTCCCGGGATCTTGAAGGTGCTGCCGACACCGAGCACGGTCTCGATCTTGGTACCGCGGTTCATGTTCTCGTAGTGGCTGATCGAACGCTGCACGTCCTGGAGCAGATCCCCGAAGACGGGTCGCATCGCCTGCATGATCTGCTTGGCGTACTTGCTGCTCGCCGATTCCTGCTTCAGCTTCTCCGCCTTGGGATACGGAAGCTTGAAGGCCTCCATGATCGCCTCGGTGAAGTCGCTTCCGCCGATCGGGAAGGTCCGGATCCAGCACTTGTCGCCGTCGACCACCACCAGGTCACTGGCCTTGGTCCCGATGTCCAGCACCACGAACGGCTTGTTCTGCCCGCCGGCGAGGTCGAAGTGGACCGCATTGAAGATCGCCACGGGTCCCAGCGTGACGGTGCCGGGTTCGAGGCCGTGCTCGCTCCAGATCGCCAGGCGATGGTCGAGGACGTCCTTCTTGATCGCGAAGATCCCGACCTCGGTCTCGGGGGAGTCCTCGGACACGAACTTCTTCGCATCCCACTCGACCTCCTCGATCGGGAACGGAATCTGCTGCGCCGCCTCGAACTGGATGATGTCCGGGATCTTCTTCTCTTCGACGGGCGGAAGCTTCGCGAACCGCGGAAGCGAGGAGCGTCCTTCGACGCTCATCACGATCGGGTCCTTCTCGAGGTTCTTCTGACTCGAGAGCGTTCCCAGCGTGAGCCGGATCATCTCGTCGACGTCGAGGTCCGGCGTGCTCAGCGGACGCTTGTGCGGAAACTCGCCGAAGTCCGAGACCGTGATCTGCTCGCCGGATCGTTCGAGCCGGATCGCCTTGACGGCGAAAGAACCGACTTCGATGCCCCATGCTGCTTTGCTTCCAGCCATTCGCGCGCCTCTCTGGGAAATCCACTGTTGCCGAACGCCCGCGACGCGAGGTTCGGATCGAAACGGAAACTATAGCGGAGCGGAGCATTCCGGACCGCTGGAACCTCTTCGGGAGTTGGGAAGAAAGGGAATCCGACCGACGTTGTATACGAGCCGGGCATGAACCCCGGTTCCAGCCATTTCTCGGTGTATGCTGGGGGCACGGACGCGCTGTCCGACCCGGAACGACACGAATGCACACCGACGACTCATCCACCCCCGACTCGACCCACCGCCAGACCGACACCGAGGGATCCCCGCCCACGCCGGCCGGCGACGCCACGCCTTCGACCGCCGACGCGGCGGCCATGGACGCGGAACTGCGGGCCGCGATCGGCGACACGCCGGCTCCGGAAACGCCGATCTCGAAGTCCGACTCCCCGCCGGCGGAGACCGCCATCCCGGAACCCGCCGAAGGCACGGACAATCTCGCCTCCGAGATCGATGCGGCCCTCGCCGGCGTCGATCTCATGGCGCTCGCGGCCGAAGAGACCCCGGAGATCGGAAGTCGAATCAAGCTCGAGGGTGGTCGTCGGACCCGAAGCGGACACATCGTCTCGATCCGGAACGGCGACGTCCTCGTCGAGTTCGGGCCTAAGAAACAAGGCGTCTGCCCGCTTTCGCAGTTCAAGACGCCACCCGAGGAAGGCACTTCGGCGGAGTTCATCGTCGAGCGGATCGACTCCGAAGGGCTCTACGTGCTCAGCGTTCCCGGCGTGGTCCAGAAGGCCGACTGGGGCAACCTCGAAGTCGGCCAGACCGTCGAGGGCAACGTCGTCGGCGTCAACAAGGGCGGACTCGAGGTCGAGGTCGCCAAGCACACCGGTTTCATGCCCGCCGGCCAGATCGACATTCGCCACATCCCCGACATCTCGGTGATGCTCAACGAGCGGGTGACCTGCCGGGTCACCCAGCTCGACCGCAAGCGGGGACGCCTCGTCCTGAGCCGTCGAGCGGTGGTCGAAGAGGAGCGGGCGAAGAACCGAGACACGATCCTCGCCTCGCTCGAGCCGGGCCAGCGTCGCACCGTCGTGGTGACCAGCATCCAGGCCTACGGCGTCTTCGCCGATCTGGGCGGGGTCGACGGCCTCATCCACGTCAGCGAGATCTCGCACGACCGGGTCCGGGATCCGGGTGATCACGTCAAGCTCGGCGACGAATTCGAGGTGGTGGTCACCAAGATCGACACCTCGGGCGACCAGCCCAAGATCGGCCTCAGCCGCAAGGCGGTGGTCGCGGATCCCCGAGCAGGCCTCATGAATTCGCTCGAAACCGGTGCCACGGTCAGCGGCACGGTTCGAAAGACCACTGATTTCGGTGCGTTCGTCGAGATCGCCGAGGGCGTCGAAGGTCTCCTCCACATCTCGGAGATCAGCCACAAGCGGATCGATCGGGTCGACGCCGTGCTGCAGGCCGGCGAGGTGATCCAGGTCAAGATCCTCTCGATCGACTCGGACAAGGGGCGGGTGAGCCTGTCGAAGAAGGCCCTCGAGGAACGCCCCGCCGGTTCGGGCCGAGGTGGCCGCGACGGCGGCGGAGACGTCGAGCGTGCCGAGGACCCCGAGATGCGCAAGCTTCGAGCTCGTTTCAGTGGCGACCTCAAGGGCGGCCTCGGCTGAACCCCGGATCCAGCCCCCGATGCTCCAGGTGCATCTCGCCACGCACGGTGACCCGGCCTCACTCACACCCAAGGTGCGAGCCGGGCACGATCCCTTCCTCGACGCGATGACCGCCCGGTGCCCGGGGCTGGCCGCCCTCACCCGGGGGCCGGTCGATGCCATGCCCGCCGAGTGCAACGTCCTCGTGGGCAGCGAGATCACCGCCGAATCACTCGCGGCACGTCCCCTGCTTCGGCACCTGATCGTGCCCTGGGCCGGCGTTCCAGCCAGCCTGGAAGCAAGCGTCGCGGCCTCGGGTCGTCAGGACGTGACCATTCACAACCTCCACCACAACGCCGCGAGTGCGGCGGAAACCGGGATCGGCCTGCTCCTCGCCGCCGCCCGCGGGATCGCCCGGCTCGACCCACTGCTTCGCGCCGACGACTGGCGCCCCCGCTACCAACCCCGGCCGGCCCGCCGGCTGGAAGGCGGCCGGGCCGCGGTCCTCGGCCGAGGGGCGATCGGCGGACGGGTCGCCCGGGCCCTCGAAGGACTCGGCATGGCCGTCGATCGAATCGGTCGCCCACCGACGGGCGGACGATGGTCGACGCCCGACCTCGCGACCCGGCTCGACGGACGGCAGGTGCTGGTGATCGCGATCCCGCTCGGCCCCGACACCGAAGGCGTGGTGAACGGCGACGTGCTCGACGCCCTTGACGACGGCATCGTCGTGAACGTCGGCCGGGCCAGGCTCGTCGATGAAGACGCCCTCTTCGACCGGCTCGCCGACGGGCGGCTGTTCGCCGCCGGCCTCGACGTCTGGTGGCGGGTCCCCACCACCGTCGAGACCCGGGCCGACTGGCCTCCCGCCGATCGTCCGTTCCGGGATCTCGACAACGTGGTCATGACGCCGCACGTCGGTGGCGGGCTCGGCGAGCCCGAGATCGAGACCTGCCGCGCGGACGCCTTGGTCGAGGTGCTCCGCCGACTCGACGCCTAGGCCGGTTCGTCGTCCACCGTCGCCTCGAGGCGATCGATGATCTGCGAGAGCTCCACCGCGTCCACGAGCGGAACGTCGCTTCCGGCGTCGAGATCGCCGGCATCGATCGGGACCTGATTCGGCGGACACCGACGAATGCGGAATTCCACCCCCTCGAGTACCCCCTCGATCGTCTCCAGCGTGCCGAATCGGGAACGCGAGGATCCGAGTCGAACCGGCTCCCCCCCGATCGCCTCGAGTTCGGCGGCGATCGCTCGAATCCCGCGATCACCGTGGTGACGAAGGTGCAGCCGATCCTCGGGATCGACCCGACCCGTGGCCGCCCGCCCGGCGAGCCTGCTTCCAAGGAAGACGTGACGATCGTCCGCGAACCGCTCCTCCTGGAGATCCATCGCCTCCAGCAGATCGAGTGCGACGCGAAGCCGCTCGGCACGCCATCGCCGGAGGCCGGCGTCCCCCATCGACGCCGATCGCATCGCTTCGAGGTGCCTTCGCACGAGGCCTCGCAATCTCGATGGCACGTCGCGGGCCCGCATCGCCGACGTCGGATCCGGATACCGACCGGCGTGGACCTCGGCGGCCGTCGACCGGGCGAGATCGTCGTCGAGAATCCGCCGATCGGTTCGGTGGCGAGGAGGATGACCTTCCGGTCCGGTCATGTTGGTGGTGATTCCGAAGCCTTCGGTGGTCGAGCCGGAAGCGACTCGTCTCAGTCGGATTCGGGCCCCGGCGTTCCAAGTTCGTCCAGCCGCAGGGACTCGACCGACCGTCGCAGCAGCAGGTAGATCCGAACGCCGGACACCATGCCGAACGAGATCACCCAGCCCATCGCGAGCAGGACCACGAGCGACCGCCAGAAGTCAAGGATTCCAGCCGCGACCCACCTGGTGCCGGTCGCCGCCGAGTCGGTGACCGCTGGAACCGGATCGAGGGACGGCCACGACGTACCCGTCGAAATCGCCGTGGGACCGGTGACCAGCCATCCGCCGGCACCACGGGCCCCCTCGAGCGTCATGGTGGCGACGCCCGAGACGAGGAGCCAACCGAGGACGCCGGTGACCAGGGCGGTCGCGAGCAGCACGAGGAAACGGCCGGGCCGCATTCGGATGAGACCGGCGGTCCGTACGACGATTTCCGAGGGATCCCCGGATTCGCAGGCGGCCGCGGACGCGAGAATCGGAAGAGAGATCATCCACGCGGTCGTCACCAACGCCGCGGCGAATGCGAACACGAGCACGGCGATCCACCCGATGGCGACCAGGACGTCGACGCCGGGAACGAGGGCCAGCAGCCCCAGCACACCGGCCGGGATCAGCAGGATGATCGCGAGCACCGGGGGCAGCAGCGTCGCCCCCCACTGACGACGCCAGTCGCCGATCGACCACCGCAGGACGGTAAAGAAGGGGACGTCGCGGTCGCGGCCGAACCGCTCGGCATCAAGCCGGGCGATGGCACCGCCGAAGGTCGCGAGCAGGAGCAGAAGGAAGATTCCGAACAGGATGAGGAAGCCCCGGTCATGCGTCCAGAGACCGGCGATGTTGGCGAAGACCGCCTCATCCACACCAGCCACGACCATCGCGGGTTCGAGTCGAACCACACCGGTCCCGAGCCGACCGAGGCCACCACGCAGGGAACTCGTGAAGCCTTCGAACGCCCCACGTCGCCGCAGCCGTTCCACGACCGCACGGACCTCGGGGTCCGCCGACGCGAAGGCTGCCTGGACCTCGAATCCATCGACGTCCGAGGTCTCCCACCCGTGGGGACGATCGAACTCCTCGACGTGCTCCCGAAACAGTTCGGAAAGCGTCGGATCCGTCGCGATCGCACCAGCGGGCGGCATCGAGGTCGAGGACGAAGCGTCGTGAAGCGTGCCCACCAGGAACGCGATCAGCAGGACGACCCCACCGAGCACGAGCCGCTCCGGCCGCATCGCGGCGAAAACGCCCGTGGCCACCGACCTCGCATCCGCGCCAAGGGTCGCAAGCGAGCCGGTCGGAGGCTCCATGAATCGCACGATGTAGTCGTCGGGTTCGTCTCGCACGGGACCTCCGTCCACGCATGCTACCGGGGCCCGCCCTCGTTTCCGAGCCCGATGGGCTCCACCGCCCCGATCCGGGGGGTCCCGACCCGGCGGAGGGCGGACGCGGCGTCATCGAGAATCCATCCCCGGAGTCGATCGTCCCCGCCACCGGACATCCGGGCCGACTCCGCGGCATGGAGCATGTTGGCGGCGTAATCGATCGCCTCGACGTCCGGACTGCCGAGCTCGAGGAAGACGTGCACCGCCCAGGGGCGGCTCGTGGCGTTGTCGGGCTGGGTGTGCTCGAGATGCCACGTGACCGCGGTCCGGAGCCGGGCGGTGAGCCGTCGCCGGGCCTCGGGATCCCCTTCGCCATCGAGCACGACCCGCCAGGCCGCGTGCATCACCGAGAGCTCGCATTCCGTCCAGACCTCGATCGCAAGGTCGTCCCTCGGCCGGAGCATGGGACCGATCGAAGCCTCGTCCGGCCGAATCCCCTGGAGTTCGAGCAGGCGAGCGGCAGCGTCGCCGGTTCGAACCAGCTCCCAGGCCTTGATCGCCGGATCGTCGGCATCGAAACCGTATTGGGGCGGATGTTCGAGGGACGTCGAGCCCTCCGCTTTCGCCCCGTGCTCGAAGAGACGCACCCATGACGTTCGATTCGTGAGATCCGGTCGTGTGGGCACGGTGTCTTTTCCTTTGACTCGGGGTGGACGCTCACTAGTCTAGAACCGTGGAGCGTGGAGACCAATCCCGAGACCAGTCGACGGAGTCGGTCCGGTGCCCGACCTGTGGCTGTGTCCAGACCACCGCCGGGGATGCCGAGGCCGCCGGCCCGTATGCCGCTCGAGCGACCTCCTGTGAAATCTGTGGGGCGTCGCTCGGCCGACGGCCCCGAGTGGTGGTGCTCGAGTCACCCGAGCCCTCGCAGGTCGAGTCGCACTGGGCGCGATGGCTCGAACAACGCCGGGTCGAACGTTGGATCTGGTTCGGATTCCTCGCCGGCCTCGCGCTCGCGATCGCCGCGATGGCGATTCCGTTCTGAGCGACGGGGATCAAATCCGTCGAGCGGACCGGCTATCGTGTCCGCATGAGCAACCAGCACCAACGCCTCGACGACGTCCTTTCCGCGATCGACGCTGGATTCGACGCCTCCGTGGACCGACTCTCTGACATTCTTCGAATCCCCTCGATCAGCACGGACCCCGCCCATGATGGCGACGTACGGGCGGCCGCGGACTGGTTCGCAGGCGAATTCGAACGACTCGGCTTCTCGACCGAAGTCGTCAAGACGGCCGGTCATCCGGTGGTGTTCGCCGAACGCCCCGCCCCCACCCCCGACGCACCGACGATCCTCTACTACGGCCACTACGACGTTCAACCGGCCGACCCGCTGGACCAGTGGAATTCGCCGCCGTTCGAGCCCGTGGTGGTCGAAGACGCCAACGGCGGCCGAATCGTGGCTCGCGGCGCGGTCGACGACAAGGGCCAGGTGATGACCTTCATCGACGCGTTCCGCGCCTGGATCGAGACCACCGACGGAATCCCGGTGGGGATCAAGGTGATGCTCGAGGGCGAAGAGGAGTCTGGCTCCGAAAGCCTCGACGGTTTTCTCGAATCGCACGAAGCGAAACTCGCCGCCGACGTCTGCGTGGTGTCGGACACCGGCATGTGGAACGCGGAGACACCGGCCATCACCACGATGCTTCGCGGAATGGTCTACATCGAAGCCGAGATCCGCGGACCGGGCCATGATCTGCATTCCGGCATGTACGGCGGCGCGATCGCGAATCCCGCGAACGTGATGGCCCGCATCATCGCGTCCCTGCATCACGACGACGGCTCGGTCGCGGTGCCCGGTTTCTACGACGGCGTCGAGGACCCCCCGGCCTCGGTGCTGGAGCAATGGAAGGAACTCGGTTTCGACGAGGCCGGTTTCCTCGCGAGCGCCGGCATCACCGCCGCGAGTGGCGGCGAATCGGGCAGGACCATGCTCGAACGGACCTGGTCGCGACCCACGCTCGACGTCAACGGCATCCACGGTGGATACACCGGAGCCGGCGCGAAGACGATCATCCCCGCGGCCTGCACCGCCAAGATCAGCTGCCGACTCGTTCCCGGTCAGGATCCGAGCGAAATCGAACAAGCGTTGCGGAAGCACGTCGAATCGATGCTGCCCGAGGAATTCACCGTGGAGTTCATCAACCATGGCGTGAACCCCGCGGTCGTCGTGCCCGCGGACAGCCCCTGGCTTTCCGCGGCGAAGACCGGGCTTGCCGCGGCGTACGAAGCGCCCGCGGCCGTCATCGGCACCGGCGGTAGCATTCCCGCGGTCGGCGACATCCAGGCCAAACTCGGGATGGACGCCCTCCTCGTCGGTTTCGGACTCGACGACGACCGCGTTCACAGCCCCAACGAGAAGTTCGACCTCCGGTGCCTCCGAGGCGGCATCAAGTCGCATGCCGGGATGATCGCGGCGTTCGCGGAACATCGGACGTCCTGAACGTCCGCGTGGCCCCGGAAGTCAGCGAGCGGACGGCCGTTCCGCGAGTCTGCGGCGGCGGTGTTCCGTCAGTTCCCGGGCCTCGGCCCGTCGTCCTTCCAGCTCGTTCGACCAGACCGCGCGGCGACTCGCCAGCAGCAGGACGCCGCCGAAGGCGGGTACCAGACATCCCGCGACCACGATCATGGTGGGCAACCACGTCACGTCCTCTGGATCGACTCGGTCGGATGCCGGCTGGAGTGGGCATTCTCCCACGAAGTGCGAGATTCCCGACCCACGATCACCTTCTTCCGATCCTCCGTCCGGAGGGTCGGTGGGAGTAGGATGTTCGAGATGCCGACCCACTTCCGGTCACCCAGACGCCCGACGTCCGATCGCCGGAACCATCCGGCGACGCCGGGGCCCCTGCGTCTCATGCTGCTCATCGCCGCGGCCGTGCTCGTGATCACCGAGGGCGCGGTCGCGCAGACCACGATGTCGATCGATCAGTTCGGTGCCGGGAACGCGTTCCGACCCGGCGGCACCACCGCCGTCCGCATCCGGATCCAGAGCGACCTCGACGAACCCGTGCCGGGGATCGTGCAGTGGGAGACGATCAACGGCGACGGCGACACGGTCGTGAACAGTCGTCGTCTCGCGATTCCCGCCCGCGGCGGTCAGGCGATCACCTGGCTGGTCGCGGAACTTCCCTCGAGGTCGGCGGCCGCCGATCTCCTGCGGACCATCTGGACCTTCCGCCTGTTCGAGTTCGAAGACGGCGTCCGCACCCGCGAGATCTCGGTCGCGAGGATCGACGCCGGATCCGCTCGGAACATCCCCCGTCCGGTCGAACAGACCCAGGGCATGGCGATGGTGGTCGGACGGAACAACGCGGGACTCGGGGGATTCGACCGGGTCCGCGGGTTCGCGATGCGGCCGGGAATGAACGAGGAGACGATCGTCGTCGCGAACGTCGAACCCGGCGATCTTCCCGATGCCACCGCCGGTCTCTCGCCCTACGAGTTGATCGTGTGGGCCGCCAACGATCAGCGTTTCCTCCCGTCGAGCATCGACAACAAACCATCCATCGAAGCCGCCCTCCGAAGCTGGCTCGAGCGCGGCGGTCATCTCGTGATCCTGCTGCCCGCGACGTCGGACCCCTGGCGACTCGGCCGCAACGAAACGGTGTTCGGTGGCCTGATGAAGGACCTCGTCGCGATTCGCGAGGACGGCGTCCCGCTTCGCGACCTGCTTCCGGCCCTCAGCGATCGCGGTTCGCTCCGCGACGCGACCCGGCTTCAGCCGATGCACCGCTTCGACCCCGACACGCTTCCCGCGGCCTGGCGACCACTGGCCGCCGTGACGCCACCCGGGGAGCCCGGGACACCGCCGGACGCGAACGACGCGACGGCGATCGTGGCGCAGCGCCTGCAGGCGGCGTCCGAGGGCGACCCGGAACCGATCCTGTACGCGGTCCGACGCGACGTCGGGCAGGGAATCCTCGACGTGGTCGGAATCGACGTCGCCGATCCCGACCTTCGTCTCCAGCAGGCGGGCGGACTCCCGAGGACCAGCATCTTCTGGAACGACATCCTCGGCCGACGGGCGTTCACCACCTCGGGCACCACGCTCGAAGCGCTCAAGGCCGAGAAGCGTCTGGTCACCCGTCCTTCGGTCGACAATCTCGGGGCGGGCGAGGTGATCTCGCGAGGCATCGGGCTCACCAGTGGTGCGGTGGGTGGCGTACTGGGCGGGTTCGTCCTCTTCGCCATCTACTGGGCGGTCGCGGGCCCCATCGGATTCGCGGTGCTCAACCGGCTCGGCCGGCGACGACTCGCCTGGCTCGCGTTCGCCGCGACCACCGTGATCTTCTCGGTGATCGCGTGGGCCACCAGCCGGGTCTCGTCCGGCGGCCCGATCGAGATGCGTCATCTCACGATGCTCCGCCACGTCTACCGTCCGGAAGGAACGGTGGACGATCTTCCGCAGTTCGATCTCGCCCGGACCTGGTTCTCCGCCCGACTGCCGGGATACGGCATGGTGCCGGTCGAGCTCGGTGGCGACGCGATCGCGGGCAATCGTCTCGATCAGTTCTCCCCGCCCCCCAACGGAATCGCCCAGCAGTTCCCGAACACCGACCGGTACGAGATCCGCTTCGACGAAGCCGCTCGCCAGCTGGTCCCGGCCCGCGCCACCAGCGCGGAATTCGTCGCCGACTGGATGGGACGTCCCGTTCCCGTCGAGAACGCCTGGGGTTCGACGCTCGAGGTCGACCTCGACGATCCCATCCGCCTCGAACGCCATGCCGGCGAACAGATCTCCTTGAGCGGCACCATCGTCAACGCGACCGGGCTTCCGCTCGAAGACGTGTACGTGCTCGTGGTGTTCCCGCTTCGCACGCCGGCCTCGTTCCTCCCGGAGGACGTGCCCGACACCACCCTGCCCGTGGTCCTCGACGATCCCCCGAACTACGGCGCCTTCGTCGCGCTGGCGAACCGGATCGATCCGGGCGACGAAATCGATCTCCGGACCATCCTCGACGACACCGGCCGCCCCGTCCCGGAGCGTCTCCGCGGCAAGCGGAGCCTCGCGACCCAGATCCGGAACACCTTCCTCGAACCCGCCACCGCGGCGGCCGAGGACGGCTTCAACGCCATCGCCATGGGCAACACCGGACTCCGCCTGAACGAGACCGAGCGTCGTCGCTACCTGCGGATGCTCTCGATGTTCAACATGCTGCCGCCGCCGCGCATCGAGGTGAAGGAGAACGCCCGCGCGGTCGGCGCCGTCGCCTTCCATCGCTGGCTCGCTCGAGGCATGGACACCTCGATTCGATTCACCGAGCCCGGCGTGTTCGTCTTCGCCGCGGTGAGCGGCGCTCCGTGTCCGGTACCGATCTCGATCGACGGTTCGCGGGTGTCGGGCGAGGGCCTGGTGATGCTCCAGTGGGTTCATCCGCTGCCACCGGTCCTCGATCAGCTCGCTCGACCGGCGTTCCGGACCGAAGACGAGTCGACCTCGGCCTCGTCGATGAAGGAAGATTCCGTGGACCCCAGCAATGGAGTGGCCTCGACATGGCGATGATCGAGACGATCAATCTGACGAAGAAGTACGGCGACCTCGTGGCGCTGGACAACCTCAACCTCGTCGTGGAGGAAGGCGCGTGCCTCGGCTTCATCGGTCCCAACGGGGCCGGGAAGACGACCACCATCAAGATCCTCGCCACGCTGCTCAAGCCGACCTGGGGCGAGGCGCGGATCGATGGAAACGTGGTCGGGTACCAGAACCACCTGATCCGACCGGTGATGGGATACGTCCCCGACTTCCTCGGCGCCTACGAGGACATGCTGGTGCTGGAGTACCTCGAGTTCTTCGCCGCCTGCTACGGCATCCACGGGAAACGCCGGCAGAAGGTCGTCGGCGACGTGCTCGACCTGACCGAACTCGGCTACAAGGCGAAGAGCGAGGTCAACGGACTCAGTCGCGGCATGCAGCAGCGACTCTCGGTCGCCCGGGTGCTGCTCCACGATCCGAAGGTGCTGCTGATGGACGAGCCCGCCTCGGGTCTCGACCCGCGGGCGAGGATCGAGATCCGCGAGCTCCTCAAGGAGCTTCGACGCATGGGCAAGACCATCATCATCAGTTCGCACATCCTTCACGAGCTCGCGGAACTCTGCAACGCGGTCGCGATCGTCGAGAAGGGACAGCTCCTCTTCAACGGCACCGTGGCCGAGATCATGCGTCGCGCCGGCACCGGACGCCTGGTGCACATCACCCTGGACGATCGCCATGAAGAAGCCGCCCGCATGCTCGCCGAGGTGAAGGGCATCGAACGGGTCGACATCAACACGCCCGAGGGCAGGCCGCGGATCGACGTGATGCTCGACCCCGAACACGGACTCCCGGTGAGCGAACTGCCGAGCCGTCTCATCGCCCAGGGATTCCGGGTCGAGACCATCCAGCACGAGCAGGTGAACCTCGAGACCGCGTTCATGCGTCTCACCAAGGGCATCGTCTCGTGAGCGCCCGACCCCACGTGCTGCTGGTCGCGGACCGGACGCGATCGGGAATCCCCGAAACGCTTTCGATCGTCGAACCGGCGATCGAACGACACGCCGGCGAGGTCACGCGGATCGATCCGCACGAACCGCTCCCGGAAACGCCGTTCGACGTCGCGGTGGTGCTCGGCGGCGACGGGACGATCCTCGGACAGGCCCGCCGCCTCGCGGCACGGGGCACGCCGATCGCGGGCGTGAACGTCGGACGACTCGGATTCCTCGCGGAGTTCGACGCCGACGCGTTCGCGGACGCGGCGGAGCTCGTGCTGGGCGACGCGCCCCCGATCGTCGAACGGATGACCCTCGAGATCCGGGTCGAATCACCCGACGAGGATCTCGACGACGACGAAGGCTGGACGCTGGCCCTCAACGACTGCGTGGTCACGGCCGGTGCACCGTTCCGGATGATCGAGCTCGGACTCGACTTCAACGGGCACGGCGGCCCCCACCTCTCGGGCGACGGCCTGATCGTCTCCACGCCGACCGGCAGCACCGCGTACAACGTGAGCGCGGGCGGCCCCATCGTCCATCCGACCTGTGACGCGCTGGTGGTCACGCCCCTCGCGGTCCACAGCCTCGCGTTCCGGCCGGTCGTCGCCGGTGCCGACGAGACCATCACCGTGACCGCGGTGCGGGTGAACGAGGGCACGACCCTGGTGATCGACGGCCAGCTGACCCGCCACCTGCGAGTCGGCGAACGGGTTCGCCTCCGCCGCGGTGCACCTCGCGTGCGCCTGATCCACGATCCCCGTGCGGAATTCTGGTCGACCGTGGTGCGGAAGATGCGATGGGCGACCGGACCGACCTATCGGGATCGCTGATCACCACCTCGACGGCCGCCCGACCACCCGTGGTACCGTCCCCGCCTCCAGTCCCCGAACCGAACCGGATCGAGCCCCGCATGATCGACCTCAAGAACCTTCGAGAAGACCCCGACCGGTACCGGGAGGGCGTCGCGGCCAAGAACGCGAACGTGGACATCGACCGCGTGTTGAGGCTCGACGGCGAACGTCGTCGCCTGCAGACCGAGCAGGAGGAGGCGCGGGCGGAACAGAAGCGCCTCGGCAAGGAGACCGGCCCGCAGATCGGTCGATTGAAGGGATCGCTCAAGTCCGCCGAGGGCGAGGAGCGAGCGAGGATCGAAGCCGAGGTCGTCGAACTCGAGAAGCGGCCGATCGCGCTCAAGGATCGGATCCAGATGCTGGAAGCCGAGATCCAGGCGATCGACCCGAAGTTCCACGAACTGCTTCTCGCCATCCCCCAGCCTCCGGCGGCCGACGTGCCGCGCGGCCGAGGCAGCGAGGACAACGTCGAGATCCGGCAGTGGCATCCCGATGGATTCGATCCCGGCGCCTCCTTCGCCGACCAGCGGGGTTTCGTCCCGAAGACGCACCTCGACCTCGTCCACGATCTCGGACTCGTCGACTTCGAACGTGGCGTGAAGATGGGTGGCAGCCGTCACTACGTCCTCACCGGCGCGGGCATGCGGCTGCACCAGGCGATTCTCCGGTACGCGTTCGACTTCATGACCGTCGAACAGGGATTCACCGCGATGTCGGTCCCGGTGGTGGTCAAGGAGGAGTGCATGGAAGGCACCGGGTTCTTCCCCGGCGGCCGTGATCAGGCGTACCACATCGAGGAATCGAGGCGTGGCTCGGGACACGACCTGTACCTCACCGGGACCGGCGAAGTCGGACTCATGGGACTCCATGCCGACGAGATCGTCGACGCGGCCGATCTTCCGATCACCTACACCACGGTCTCGACCTGCTTCCGGCGTGAAGCCGGTGCCGCGGGCAAGGACACCGCGGGGCTCTACCGGATCCACCAGTTCGACAAGGTCGAACAGGTCGTGGTCTGCAAGGCCGACGTCGCGGAACAGAAGGACTGGCACGGTCGGATGATCGGATTCGTCGAATCGATCCTGCAGTCGCTCGCACTCCCCTATCGCCTGCTGCAGTGCTGCACCGGTGATCTCGGCGCAAAGAACGAGGACATGATCGACGTCGAGTGCTGGATGCCGGGCCGCGGGGCGGACGGTCCCGACGGCCGGCCGGTCGGCGACTGGGGCGAGACCCACTCCGCGAGCCGACTCGGCGACTACCAGTGCCGGCGGCTCAATCTCCGGTACCGCGATCCCGAGACGAAGAAGACCCGTTTCGCCTATTCGCTCAACAACACCGTCGCGGCGAGCCCCCGGATCCTCATCCCGATCCTCGAGATGCACCAGCAGGCCGATGGCAGCGTGCTGGTGCCCGAGGCGCTGCGCCCCTACATGGGCGGCCTCGAGCGGATCACCGCCGACGCCTGATCGGTACTCACGGCCCCGACGGCTCGACGGCTTCCAGAACGACCCGCACCGGCCAGTGATCGGAGATCGGACGCCCTTCGGCGGTGAGCGGGCGCTCGATGTCCGCCGATCGGACCCCGAGCCCCCGGGTGAACACGTAGTCGATGCGTGATCCCGTCTCGACGACCTCGAAGCCGTTCCACGTGGCGTCTTCGACCGTCGCCGGGTTCACGCTCGCCCAACAGTCGATCAGGCCGGGCTCGATCGATGCCCCGCGATCGAGGTACCGGATGGGAGGCTCGTCGGGACGGGCGTTGAGGTCCCCCATGAGGACGACCGGCTCGCCGGGATCGCACCAGTCGAGGATCCGCGCGACCAGCAACGCCGCCGATTCGAGCCTCGCCGCTGCGCCGCGATGATCGAAGTGGGCGTTGAAGATCCAGAAGGGACGTCGTTCATCGGGATGCGGACGCTCCGACACCGGAAGGAGTCGTGCCCAGGTCACGATTCTCGGGAGACTCGAATCCCAGGACTTCGAGCCGGGCACGTCGGGTGTCTCGCTCAACCAGAACGTGCCGTGGGCCTGGGGATCGAGTCGCCACGCCGAGGTCCGCCAGAGGATCGGAACGGCTTCGCCGCGACCGGCGGTTCGTTCACGCGACCGCACCAGCATCTCGAACCCCGGCAGGTCTTCCGCGATCCGATTCGCCTGACCCGGCAGGACCTCCTGAAGTCCGATCACATCCGCATCGAAGCCGTCGAGCGTCGCGACGAGTTCGTCCGCGCGACGAGGCCACGCATCAGGTCCGTCCCCGGGATTGTCATGCCGGATGTTCAGGGTGACGACCGTGAGGGTCGTCGGCGCCGCGGACGACCCCGTGGACTTCGGCGAGACGCGGCAACCCGGCGACATCGGCACGACGATCGACACGATCAAGATCAGGATCGCGCGAGTCGCCGTGGTCCGGGGCGTGGTCGTGATCCGGTGTTCGTTTCGCATCATGGACACATCAGACTCCAAATCGGCGTCCACCGCCGGGCGGCCGAGGTCGGTTCGGGGGTTGACGAACGACGTTCGTTCCGTCGACGATGACCCGCATGACCCACGATCCCAGCCTCGCGCCCCCCGGACAGCCCGGCGGCCTCGCCACCTCGCAGGATCTCGTCGATCTCGACGCCCTCCTCGCGGCCTATCACGACCGACGCCCCGATCCGAACATCGCCGCCGAGCAGGTCGCCTTTGGAACGAGCGGGCACCGGGGGTCGGCGCTCGACACCACCTTCAACGACGATCACATCGCCGCCATCACCCAGGCGATCGTGGAATTCAGGTCCGATCACGGGATCGACGGCCCCGTCCTCCTCGGCAAGGACACCCATGCCCTGAGCGGACCGGCCGAACGTACCGCCGTCGAGGTGCTCTCGGCCAACGGGGTGGCGGTCCGGATCCAGGGCGGCGACGGCATCACCGCCACGCCGATCATCTCCCGGGCGATCCTCGCCTGGAACCAGTCGAAGACGGATGCGGACACCGGCCGAGCCGACGGCATCATCATCACGCCCAGCCACAACCCCCCCCGGGACGGCGGCTTCAAGTACAACCCGCCCGACGGCGGACCCGCGGGTGGCGACATCACCGGTCAGGTGGAACGCCGAGCGAACGAGATCCTCGCGGGCGGGCTCGACGCGGTCCGACGTACTTCGAGCGGCGACCGACCGCTCGCTTCGCTCGACCACGTCGAAGCGGTCGACTTCATCCGACCCTACGTGGAGTCGCTGTCGGACGTGATCGATCTCGACGCGATCCGCGACGCTGGCCTCCGCCTCGCGACCCACCCGCTCGGCGGGGCTTCCTTTCCCGTCTGGCCGGTGCTCGCCGAGGTCCACGGCATCGACGTGACGATCGTCGACGACACCATCGATCCACGGTTCGCCTTCATGACGCTCGACAAGGACGGCCTGATCCGCATGGACTGCTCCAGTCCTCAGGCGATGGCGCCGCTCGTGGCTCGCATGTCCGGGGGCGAATACGACCTCGCCTTCGGCAACGACCCCGACAGCGACCGCCACGGCATCGTCTGCCGCTCCAACGGGCTCATGAATCCGAACCGGTTCCTCGCGGTCTCGATCCGACACCTGCTCGCGACGCGGAACAACTGGGACTCCTCGAGCAGGATCGGAAAGACGCTCGTCTCGAGCATCCTGATCGACCGGGTGGTCGCGGACGCGGACCGGACGCTGTGCGAGGTCCCGGTGGGATTCAAGTGGTTCGCCCCCGGTCTCTTCGACGGCTCGATCGCCTTCGGCGGCGAGGAAAGCGCCGGCGCGTCCTTCCTGACCCGGGACGGCAGACCGTGGACGACGGACAAGGACGGCATCGTGATGGACCTGCTGGCCGCCGAGATCCTCGCGACGACCGGACGTGATCCCGGTGAGCACGAAGCGGAGATCGTCGCCCGTTTCGGCGATTCGACCTATCGGCGGATCTCCGCCCCCGCCGACGCGGCGACTCGGTCGGCGCTCAAGGCGCTCGACGCCTCGGCGGTCACCGCGACGGAGCTCGCCGGCGATCCGATCACGGCGACCCTCACTCACGCACCTGGAAACGATGCCGCGATCGGGGGTCTCAAGGTCACGACCGAACACGGCTGGTTCGCGGCCCGCCCCTCCGGCACGGAGCCGATCTCGAAGATCTACGCGGAGAGCCTCAAGGGACCCGAGCACGTGGAACGGATT
>Ga0315320_10001503_pt1 | contig 19372 bp, 15 predicted proteins | sample M140m21515metaG_FD_203458 | JGI IMG/M metagenome (GOLD analysis project Ga0315320, IMG submission 203458) | Ammonia-oxidizing marine archaeal communities from Monterey Bay, California, United States - M1 40m 21515 | ecosystem: Environmental > Aquatic > Marine > Coastal | place: USA: California... | reverse complement strand
CGTTGCAAAATATCAGGTGAAACATTGTTCGTCAAAACCAAGGATGGCACATGGTGCGATACTGGTGACACAGTCCAACTTGTTAGTGAAGCCAAATTCAAATTTACTGGCAGGAGGAAAAACATTATTAATATTGCTGGCAATGATGTAAATACCGGTGAGATTGAGGATGCCCTAAAGAGTCATAAAGCAATCAGTAATGCGATTGTTTATCATCGCGAAACAACCGTACATGGCAATGTGCTCCTAGCAGATGTGGTGAAATCTGACTTCAATCTAACTGAAACCAATATAAAACAATTTTTGGTAGATCAGAGTTTCAATGAGTATCAAATACCAAGAATTATTAATTTCAAAAAAACACTGAATGTTTCTGATAACCAAAAAACCGTAAAATGAAAAACGTACTTATTACCGGAATTTCTCGCGGCCTAGGCCTAGAAGTCGCCCGTAGATTTCTGAGCGATAATTGGAACGTATATGGTGTTTCGCGTTCAGAACCAGAAGAATTATCCGAACTGAGGGCTTCTGATAAATTCAAGTATCATTGTTTTGACCTAACCAACACTGATTTGATTAAAAAAGACTTATTGGACACATTTCTTCCCTACGATCTCCCTATTCATTCGGTCATTCATAATGCAGCAATTGCTTATGACGAGATTGCAACCAATGTTCAACTAATCCCACTTGAGGAAATGTTTAAGGTAAATGTTTTTTCACCAATGTTAATCAACAAACACCTGATCAAAAACATGCTCCTCCACAAAACTAAAGGATCTTTTACTTATATTTCATCCGTAAGCACGGCAACTGGTTACAAAGGCTTATCAATGTACGCTGCAACAAAAGGAGCCATGGAAACGCATTTCAAAAACCTTGCAAGAGAATGGGGGCCCAAAGGCTTACGATTTAATTGTGTTGCACCAGGCTTTATGAACACTGAAATGAGTAGCTCCATAAATGATGATGAACGTAAAAAGATATATATGCGTACGAGCCTAAAATCGGAGACAAACATTGGGTCTGTTACTGGAACAATTTCATTTATCACCTCTGACAGTGCGTCGAATATAACCGGACAAACAATCCGTGTAGACAATGGAACTATTTAATATCATTTGTTTTATTCTAAACACATATATTAACAAAAAACCGAGCCCCATGGGACTCGGTTTAATAAAAATTGGCGGCAACCTACTCTCGCGAAAGCTATACAATCGCTACCATCGGCAATGAAGCGTTTGACGGCCGAGTTCGGGATGGGATCGGGTCGGGCCACTTCTTTATAGCCACCATAAATATCAAAGGATCAGCGGTCATCATGGCGAACCATGATTCCCTGAAAACCTTGCATGGACTTGTGTCTTAACCTGCGAACGTTTGCCGGCTTTATTTGAGTTTAACCCTTTCGGGTTAAGATAAGCCGGTCGGACATTAGTACCAGTCAGCTAAACGCATTACTGCGCTTACACCTCTGGCCTATCAACCTGGTAGTCTTCCAGGAGCCTGATGGGGAAACCTTATCTTGGGATGAGCTTGGCGCTTAGATGCTTTCAGCGCTTATCTCTTCCGCACTTAGCTACGCAGCGCTGCCGTTGCTACGACAACTGCCACACCAGAGGTGCGTCAATTCCGGTCCTCTCGTACTAGGAAGTGAACCCCTCAAGTTTCCTACGCCCACGGTGGATAAGGACCGAACTGTCTCACGACGTTCTGAACCCAGCTCGCGTGCCACTTTAATCGGCGAACAGCCGAACCCTTGGGACCTTCTCCAGCCCCAGGATGTGACGAGCCGACATCGAGGTGCCAAACCGCGCCGTCGATATGAACTCTTGGGCGCGATAAGCCTGTTATCCCTAGCGTACCTTTTGTCCGATGAGCGACAGCAATTCCATTTTCTACTGCCGGATCACTTAGGCCTACTTTCGTACCTGCTCGACCTGTCGGTCTTACAGTTAAGCACTCTTCTACCTATACGCTCGACGCATGGTTTCTAACCATGCTGAGAGTACCTTCGCGCTCCTCCGTTACTTTTTGGGAGGAAACCGCCCCAGTCAAACTGACCCGCAAGCACTGTCCCTCGCCTGGCTAACAGGAATCGAGGTTAGAATCCTAGAAAATAAAGGGTGGTTTTTCATTTGTCGACTCCACGAATCCTGACGAACTCGTCTCAAAGTCTCCCACCTATTACTACACATCACAGTCCAGAACCCAATACCAGCTTACAGTAAAGGTGCATAGGGTCTTTCCGTCCTACCGCGGGTAGGCGGCATCTTCACCGCCATTACAACTTCGCCGAGATCCTCTTTGAGACAGTTGACCGGTCGTTACACGATTCGTGCAGGTCGGAACTTACCCGACAAGGAATTTCGCTACCTTAGGACCGTTATAGTTACGGCCGACATTCACCGGGACTTAGGTGCCCTGCGTTAACAGAACAGCCTTGATCTTTCGGCATTGGTCACGTGTCACTCCCTATACGTAGACTTAACATCTTAGCAGAGAGCTGTGTTTTTGGTAAACAGTCGCCAGTCACCCTTTACTGTGGCCATCCGAAGATGGCACCCCTTCTTCCGAAGTTACGGGGCTAATTTGCAGAGTTCCTTAAAGAGGTTTCTCTCGCGCGCCTTGGTACATTTACACCCTCCTACCTGTGGCGGTTTACGGTACGGGCGACAGGCATAGAATGTGAATGAGCTTTTCTAGGCAGAAACTTCCAATGCTGGCTTCGCCTCGTGGACTAAGCCTTTTCCATTACGTAATGTATACATTTTTCATCTCTGCGCACTCATACACTAATTGCCTGCCGGTTAGGATTATTAACCTTATATCCATCGATTACGCCTTACGGCCTCACCTTAGGACCCGACTAACCCCAAGCCGACGAACGTGGCTATGGGAAACCTTGGGTTTACGGCGAACAGGATTCTCACCTGTTTTATCGCTACTCATGTCTGCATCCTCACTCGTCTACGCTCCACTGTCCCTTACAGTTCAGCTTCAGCGCATAGACGACGCTCTCCTACCACGCATATTACACGAATGTAATACGCATTCGCGGCTTCGGTACTGGATTTAATCGCCAATCATTTTCGGCGCAGAATCGCTCGATGAGTCAGCTGTTACGCTATGTTTAAATGGTGGCTGCTTCTAAGCCAACATCCTCACTGTCTGTGCAATTCCACATCCTTTCCACTTAATCCAGTTTAGGCACCTTAGCCGGCGATCTGGGTTGTTTCCCTTTCGACCATGAATGTTATCACCCATAGTCTGACTGCCAGTACGGAGTTCGAGTATTCGGAGTTTGATTGGTTTTGGTACCCTGGTATGGGCCCTAAGCCATTCAGTGCTCTACCCCTCGAATCCTTGCCTGACGCTAGCCCTAAAGCTATTTCGGAGAGAACCAGCTATCACGGGGTTTGATTAGCCTTTCACTCCCAGCCACAGCTCATCCGAGCACTTTTCAACGTACACCGGTTCGGTCCTCCACTTAGTGTTACCTAAGCTTCAACCTGGCCATGGCTAGATCACCTCCGCTTCGGGTCTATTGCTCGCGACTAATTCGCGCTTGTCACACTCGCTTTCGCTTCGCCTCCGGACCAAAAGCCCTTAGGCTTGCCACGAACAATAACTCGCAGACTCATTATGCAAAAGGCACGCCGTCACCATCCGAAGATGGCTCCGACACCTTGTAGGCACGTGGTTTCAGGTACTTTTCACTCCCCTTTCGGGGTGCTTTTCGCCTTTCCCTCACGGTACTAGTTCACTATCGGTTGCTAGGTAGTATTTAGACTTACGCCATGGTTGGCGCGTGTTCACACAGGGTTCCACTTATCCCGTGCTACTCTGGAAACACTAGGATTACCTCTCCGCCGTATACAGGGCTATCACCTTCTTTGGCCACGCTTTCCAACGTGTTAATCTTTGGATTGGATCTCCATATCGTGTCCCGAACCCCACACCAGCAAGCTGGGTGGTTTGGTCTGTTCCGCTTTCGCTCGCCACTACTGACGGAATCGCATTCGCTTTCTTTTCCTCTGCTTACTGAGATGTTTCACTTCAGCAGGTATCGCTCGTTTAACCTTACGGCCCTGGCTATGAATTCACCAGGGTGTGACTGGGTTTAAGGCCCAGCCGGGTTTCCCCATTCGGAAATCCTTGGGTATAATGACTGCTTCCGTCTTCCCAAGGCTTATCGCAGGTAACCACGTCCTTCATCGCCTCCTAGCACCAAGGCATTCACCTCGTGCCCTTAGTAGCTTATCAAATATTAATGTATCACCAATAAATTGTACTTATTGGCGCCGACAAAGTTGCATGATAATTATCACTTATCCATGCAAGGATTTCAAAGAACCATGGCGCAATCAACTCAATGATAAACCGCGCCAAAAGTCATTACAGTTTCGGATGGTGGGCCTGACAGGACTCGAACCTGTGACCCCGCGCTTATCAAGCGCGTGCTCTAACCAGCTGAGCTACAAGCCCTATAAAAATGGTGGAGCTGAGGAGATTCGAACTCCTGACATCCTGCTTGCAAAGCAGGCGCTCTACCAACTGAGCTACAGCCCCAAAATTTAGAGCCTTTTACTCTTTTCCACTTCATCCGAACTGTCAAAGAACGAGTTATTTCGTTCATTAAAAACTGAATTGTGCAACAGCATCCACCAATCATCCCAGCAAGCTGGGATGTTCGACCGTACCGGAATCCATACCGAATTCGTTTTACCGATTTCAGCTGGAACCAGTTCTCCCTAGAAAGGAGGTGATCCAGCCGCAGGTTCCCCTACGGCTACCTTGTTACGACTTCATCCCAATCACCAAGTTCACCTTCGGCCACGTAATCGCAGACTTCGGGTGCCCCCGGCTTTCATGATGTGACGGGCGGTGTGTACAAGGCCTGGGAACGTATTCACGGCGTCGTAGCTGATACGCCGTTACTAGCGATTCCGACTTCATGGAGTCGAGTTGCAGACTCCAATCCGAACTGGGCCCGGCTTTAGGGATTTGCTCCATCTCGCGATCTTGCTTCCCATTGTACCGGGCATTGTAGCACGTGTGCAGCCCTGGGCGTAAGGGCCATACTGACTTGACGTCATCCCCACCTTCCTCCCCATTGAAATGGGGCAGTCTGTCCAGAGTGCTGGAGAAACGAGTTCTCCGTGGCAACAGGACATAGGGGTTGCGCTCGTTGCGGGACTTAACCCAACATCTCACGACACGAGCTGACGACAGCCATGCAGCACCTGTGATCGTCCAGCCGAACTGACCCCGCCCTTTCAGGCAGGTATGACGAACATGTCAAGCCCAGGTAAGGTTCTTCGCGTTGCATCGAATTAAGCCACATGCTCCACCGCTTGTGCAGGCCCCCGTCAATTTCTTTGAGTTTTAATCTTGCGACCGTACTCCCCAGGCGGTGCACTTAACGCGTTAGCTTCGCCACAGACGGGGTCGAATCCGCCTACAGCAAGTGCACACCGTTTACTGCCAGGACTACAAGGGTATCTAATCCTTTTCGCTACCCTGGCCTTCGTACCTCAGCGTCAGGAATTGTCCAGAGACTCGCCTTCGCCACCGGTGTTCCTCCTGATATCTACGCATTTCACTGCTACACCAGGAATTCCAGTCTCCTCTCCAATCCTCTAGGGAAATAGTTTTCAGCGCATTTTCCGGGTTAGGCCCGGGGCTTTCACGCCAAACTTATCTCTCCGCCTACGCACGCTTTACGCCCAGTGAATCCGAACAACGCTTGGGACCTCCGTATTACCGCGGCTGCTGGCACGGAGTTAGCCGTCCCTTCCTTTGATGCTAATATCTGAGTATGCCGTAATGTATACCCTTACTCGCACCCGACAGGGGTTTACGACCCTAAGGCCTTCATCCCCCACGCGGCGTCGCACCGTCAGACTTTCGTCCATTGCGAATGATTCTCGACTGCTGCCACCCGTAGGTGTATGGACCGTGTCTCAGTTCCATTGTGGCTGACCGTCCTCTCAGACCAGCTATCCGTCTTCGCCTTGGTAGGCTTTTACCCTACCAACAAGCTGATGGAACGCAGGCTCATCCCAAAGCGACCGAAGCCTTTAATCCGAAGATCACATCCGGTATTACCCCGGCTTTCACCGGGCTATTCCGAACTTTGGGGCAGATTCCTACGTGTTACTCACCCGTTCGCTGCTAATTCCGTCTGATATTGCTATCGTCAGTTCATCGCTCAACTTGCATGTCTTATCCACGCCGCCAGCGTTCGTTCTGAGCCAGAATCAAACTCTCCGTTTAAAAAACGTTAGATTTTGATCACTGATTAAACGCTAGTTATTATTGTTCTCTCAATGAGTTAAAACTCAAACTCTATTCCTCTAACACGAATAGAGTCCGAGGGTTTCTGCTGTTACACAATTCAATTTTCAAAGAACAACCGGCACATAACCGGTGTATTCATTCCGCATTGAAAACTAAAAAAAGCGAACAACCTCCTCCCTCAATTGGAAAGGGTTATTTGCTTTTCAAGAGGAACCTCGAAAGGTTCGTTGCGCTCAACGCGACGCGCAGTTCACACCAAGTCCGAAATCTCTGCAAGGGTTTTTTTGATTTTTTTTTGCCCTTGTTTAATTAACTCGGTTTTTCCCGCGTTTTCACCCAAAAAAGGGACGCTAAAAACTGCGATTTCACGAAGACAATTCCGCAGAACTTCAAAATTAGTGCGCTGAGATTCATTTATCCTAACATCATTTACCGCATTCAGCAAACAAACGCCAAGTACTTCAGCCCCAATACTTTGCAGATGTTTTACCGTCAATATAGCGTGATTCAAAACACCCAATTCGTTCTTTGCCGCCACAAAAACAGGCATTTTAGTTTCTATCAGAAAATCCGCCCAAGTTTGGCCGCGCTCATTCAAGGGCACCAACACCCCCCCTGCCCCTTCCACCAGCAACTGGTCACATTCTTTTTCAATCAAAGAAACTGCTGACCTAAGCTCCTTGACCCCCACTTTGCGAGCACTACGGCGAGCCGCCACAACTGGTGCAGCCGGAGTTTTATAATGAAATGGATTAATTAAATCCATGCGGACCCTGCCCAGTTGAAGCGACTGCAATAAACGCACATCATCCCGAGGTCCCGTGCAAACTGGTTTCATCGCCAATGCGTCCACCCCGCTTTCTCGGAGGTGATGCAGCAACAGCGCCGTGAGAATGGTTTTCCCTGCGCCAGTATTGGTGCCAGTAATGAAAACGGAGCGCGCCCTCATTCCCAATAAGTATAGAGAATTTTTATATCCTTGGGATCCTTGCGCTGCAGCACGGCGACCAAGGTCCGCTGTTGTTTGCGTACTTCGGCTGTGACGCGGACCTCAAAAGTAGAACTACGGACCGACATAAATCGCGCTGCGTTCGCGGCGGCTTCCCGGGTAAAGCCCGGCACTTGCTGCAACTGCTGCACGTTTTCAAACGGCTCATCATCCTCTGTCCCATTGAGCCCATCCAAGCCCACGCGCATGTCTACGATGGCGGATGCCGTCACGGCTGGATCGCCTGGCAAGGGAATCAATTGTAACACATCGGCGCTAGCTGTGTTGATGTTCACATACCCGAGCGAAAGCGGCGTAAACAAATCCACCAAGGCATACGCGTAATTGAGCGACTCCTCGCCTTCATCAACGGAGCTAGGTTCAGTGCCAGCCGCCAGTGAATTCTCCGCGGTACCCCAATACATTTCCGGCGTGATGTCTTTGATGAGTAACAGTTCTCGCAGGTCATCAATGAGTGCGTTTTTGGCTACATACCCTAGCGGCTCATAGTACTCACTTTCAGCTCCATTCACCGATACATTGTCATCCTGATCACACCAGTCGATGATGGCATCGGTAAGATAAGGGATCAGTGACACATCCACCCCCATCATTCCGAAGGCCTGCTCAAATGGATAGCGGCCCATCGACCGGCCTGCAGCACGGTTGATATTGAACTTCCGCTCCAAATCCACAATCTCCACTGAGCAACGCCAGCTTTGAATCTCCCGCTCTTCATCTAGTGTAGGGTCGGGGTACAGCAAACCAATTACAGTACCAGGCGCCCAGCCGCTGTTAGTCAAATTGAGGGTGTCGTGAAAGAGGTTCAAACCATTGGTCACACCCGGCCCCCCGGCCCATTTCTGGTTCAGCGAATCATAAGGTGTTTCAGTGTCAGCCATTTGCTGGCTCAGCACATATTTGGCGTACTCAACTCCCGAACGACAAAGCCAATCCACATCTGATTCTGCATCGGAATTACGGGCTAAAATTGCCTCGACCTGCATATTGGTCGTAAAGGCTGCAGCCAAAACAGAGAGCACAATCACGAAGCCGAGCACGACCAACAGCGCCACCCCCCTTTTGTTCTTACTAGGGGAAATCGATTCCTCTTTTGAATGAATTTGGATCTGCACTAGTGTAGCGCTAGCATTTACAATGGCTGATAACCCAAAGACCCATCATCTTTAATAACCCAAACATTGCCTGTCGGTGGATTAGGGAGAGTTGTCAGATAACCTTCAGTTACTAATGTGGTGACACTGGGAGGAGATGAGCCGCCGTTTAAAGCTGCGTAATCCGTAATCGCGTCATTAATCGTTGTATAACCTGGAATTGTAGCATTACCTGATTTCCAACTAGGGCTCGGAGTCGGCCCGCTTCCTGTACCGCTTCCTGTACCGCTTCCTGTACCGCTTCCTGTACCGCTTCCTGCCCTAGAGCCACTGGGCCCGCCTTTTCCTGAACTACGCCCCTTACCACTAGCCCTTTCCCTCATCCTTTTAGCCCACTCAGCTTTTTGGGCGTCAGTATACCGACTTCTACCATCCTTGCCATCACGCCCACTTCGCTCCGCCTGTTTTTTGCGCCACGCTGCAATTTGCTCTGCTGTAGGCTTTTTCCTAGAACTAGTTCTAGAGTCAGTCCTCCCACCACGCGAACCACCGCCCCTAGCTTGAGGCAGAGGCGGATTTTGCATGGCCTGGGTGATACTCTCGGAGAAGACAACAATTTCGCGTTTTTGGATTTCCTCAATTCTTGCCTCTTCACCATCGGCTCCTTTGAAGGCTAATTCAAATTTCAGACGAGAAGGCACTGAATTGGTTTCAGTCCATTCACTCACCCACTCGTTGTTAATTGTACTCCAAAACACAAAGAAAAATGTGTCTAGATTCGGCCCCAGAACCCAGCGTTTGGGTTCCCGAATATCCTGCGTATTGATCGGCTGCATGAGCGCCTCTTGGTACATCACGAGCGAACGGCCCAAATCTTCATCATCCTCAACCTGAAAGGTGATTCGCCGTAGCCGCTGCGAGCCAAACTCTTTGTTGCCTAAGAAATCGGGAGGAACCCGCGACACAAAACTAATGCTGGGGTATTCGAAAATCGTAGTATCCGCCAGAAAGGAATACTGCTCTTTGCTTTGCTCGTAATACACCAAGCCGCTCAGCGAGTCTTCAATGGTCTTGAGAGCAATCCGTTGCCGCTGGATTTCGACCGTGGCCTCCGCGCCGGCCACGGTGGAGCGCGCCAGCGAAAAGAACACCCCGTAAACCATCGCCAACACAATTGAAAATACGGCAACCGAGACGATTGCTTCCACCAGTGTAAAGGCTGCCTGTTTTTTCTTCATTATCTTCCTCCCAATCCGGCTCCCTGCGCGCCGCCCATTTCCAGCTCTGCCAAGTCCGGCCGGAACATTAAAAAACGTAACTGATATTCTGTGTTTTCGCCACCCCCAACTTGCTCTTCTACCGTTACTGTAGCCTGATACAACCCGTTAGTAGCATCCAAACTCATGATATCCCGCTGCCAACGGGCATCCGGATAAAGAGTAAATTCGCCTCCGCCATTACCGCCGAAATCCTCATCCATTGGCTCAGTCAAACCGGTCGCCAGCGTTCCATCCGGCTCCGGCAATTCCACCAAGGTCTTTGCCGCCAACGCGCCCATATCAGGCCGCTGTTGTTGCATTACGCGCACCAAATCTAGGCCTTGTCCCACCAATTGCAGGATGGCAAAAATCGCGACCACAAAAATCGCTACGGCGATCAATACTTCGGCCAAGGTAAACGCCCGGATGGTTTGCTTATAGACCTTTTTCATCGCGGATTCTCGTTCACAACAGTCGTCTTGCCGGTCACGGGATCCAAGCTCAGAATGTACGCTTCATTACCATCCGTCACTCGCAAATCCACCGGCTCAGCCGTACCATTGGGGTAAAAGCGCAATTCTAATTGCCCGAGAAACTCCTCATCCACCGGCTCAATAATCTGCAAGTCCGCTGTCAATTCCACGCTATCCAACACTTCGCCTTGCTCCACCAAATTCGCTTCACCGCCCGTATCCGGATCCACTCCCATCACCGTGCGCGCCGCTGATCGCAGAATCAGAGACTCCTCCATATCGTTCAGCACGAGTTCCATGGTGCGTTTGTTGATGATCGCGTCACTGCGCGCCTGCCGGCACATGTCCTCAACATCACTGATGGCCTGCTCCAAGGGCGCTTTTTCCCAAAAGGATCGAAACGATGGAATGCTAATTCCAATAATCACCCCCATCACCGCGACCACCACCATGAGCTCCACCAATGTAAACGCGCGCTTCATTTCATCGACCTATGGTGGAAGTGATTTTGAACATGGCCTGCAACACGCCCACCAACATGAAGCCCACCGCGCCGGCAATGAAAACAATCAGGATGGGCTCGATCAAGGTCGTCACCACGCGCAGGTTGGCGGTCAGTTCGTTATCGTATGTTTCAGCCAGATTTTCCAGAGCCGACGGAATATCCCCGGTCTGTTCGCCAATGTGAATCAAGTCCACCATGAGCTTGGGAAACACCCCACTACGCGCTAGAGGTTGCGCCAGAGTTTTACCATCGGTCACCCCTTCACGTGTGCGGGCTATGGCACCTTGCAACACCACGTTTTGCACCACGCTTTCGGTGATTTTCAAAGCTGACAACACCGGCACGCCATTGCGCAACAGCGCCCCCAGTGTCCGGGCGAATTGACCAAACATGGTTGGCCGTACGATTTTTTTGACCAATGGGGCTTCGAGTAACCAACCATGCAGCCGCTCCCTTCCCATCGCCGTGCTGAAGTAGCTCTTCAACAAAATAAAAAACAACACACCCACCACCAACACAGCCCACCACCAAACCGCAAAAAACCCACTCAAACTCTGCAGAATCTGTGTCGATAACGGCAAGGCCACATTCATGCCGTCAAAGATTTTCATGAACTTCGGCAGAATGTAGCTCATGAAAACAAAAATCAGCACAAAGCCGAGCACGATCACAAAGGCTGGATACACTAAAGCCGAGGTCACCTTTGAGCGCACTTCGGCAAACCGCTCGTAATGCTCAGCCAACCGCAGCAATACCTCCACCAACGAGCCTCCACTTTCGCCAGCCTTGATCATATTTACATACATCTCTGGAAAAATACCGGGATGCTTCGCCAGTGCCGCGGAGAGGTTGTGTCCCTCGCGCACGTCATGCAGCAATTGCTCACTGACCGCCGCCGGCACCCCACTGCCCTCAAGGTTGATCATACTGCTCAAGGACGCGGTCAGCGGCATACCTGCTTTCAGCAAATTTGCCAATTGCCGCGTGTAATTGGCCAGTTCCTGCAGCTTGGGCTTGGCGTGACTGCGCCGTCGCGGAGCGTCCTCAGCAAACGCCGGCTTCGCCGCGGCAAGCTCCATCGCAGCGCTCCCGCCCGTGATGGAAACAGGAAACAATCCCTGCGCCGAGATTTGGGTCATTGCCCCATTACGATCGGCCGCCTCAACCGTGCCGCGCAATTGCCGTCCGCCTGCATCGCGGGCTATGTATTCGAAAACTGGCATTACTTCATGACTCCCGCAGGGTTCAAACTACCGCGCCGATAACCGGCACCATCAATTTCCACTTCCGCATATCCAATCCGATTGAAAGACGCTTTTACCTGCTCAAAGGTTTCCATTAATCGCAAACGACCCATTTCACGTGGGACCACCTCAATCCGCGCCATCGGCCCCGCTTCGTGATGCCGCACCCGTACTTCGCTAAAGCCCAAATCACGCAAGGAATTTTCCGCCTGCTCAATCATGCCCACTTTTTCCGTGGTCACCCTTTCCCCATAAGGAATACGCGAACTCAGGCAGGGCATCGCCGGCTTATCCGCCGTAGGCAAGCCAAGCGCACGCGAAACCTCCCGTACATCCGCCTTGGATAACTCCGCCTCGCGCAAGGGCGCCCGTACTTCGAATTCACCGGCCGCCTGCGCACCCGGCCGCCAATCGCCCGCGTCGCTCACATTCTCACCATACGCCAGCACGCGAAAACCCCGTTGAGTGGCAATCGATTCCATGTGCGTAAACAGCTCATGTTTGCAGAAGTAACAACGGTTTACTGGATTGTTGTGATAATCGGGGTTCTCGAATTCCCCCGTGCCCACGATCTCTAAAGGAAAGCCGAACTCCACGGCAATCGCCTTGGCTTCGGTCAGTTCCAGCCGGGGCAAACTGGGCGAATCAGCAATCACGGCCAACATGCGGCCGCCTAATTCTTCATACGCCACATGCGCGAGCAGGACTGAATCCACCCCGCCGGAATACGCGACTAGGCATGACTCGTACCCGCGCAGCACGGTTCGCAATGTGTTGAGTTTGGACAAAGCAAATGAACCGACCACTTCGGTTCGCCCCCTTTCCTAACTCAATTTTGGGAAAACCACCCCGAATGTCGAGCTGAACTTACCCGCTAGAGCACCCAGCCCTCGCGGTATTGGTGGCGGATCAGCCGATCGGCCTCCGGCAACCCTTTCGCCTTCATGGTCTTCCAGTCCCAATCCAGTTTCACGTTGCCTAACCGATGCGATACAATCCCCAGTAACGGACATTCACTGAGCGGCCCGGCATAGCTGAAATCGCTACCGCATCGACCGCCATCGCGGCATGCCTTCACCCACTCGGCATGGTGCCCGATGGATTCGGGAATGGTTTTTGGCGGCGGCTGGAACCCCTTAAACTGATCCTCCGGAATCAGCCGATAGGAGCCGTAATTTGAAAATAATTTCCCTTTCTCGCCCACAAACAAAACACCGCTCTTCCATTGCTTGCGTTGTGCCTCGGTGAGGACCTTAGGACGTTCATTCCCCTGATACCACACGAGCTTTACCGGCGGCTGCTTGCCACGCGCGGGATAGGTGTATTCTACCCGCATGGACTCGGTAACGCGCTCCGCCCGCGCCTTACCAGCCTGTGAATGGATGGTCAGCGGATGTTTGAGATCCAGCGCCCAATGCGCCAAATCCGCATAGTGACACCAGAAATCCGACAAGGTGCCTCCTCCAAACTCCCAAAAGTGCCGCCAATGAAACGGCGCGTATTCCTTACGGAACGGCCGATACGCCAATGGCCCCAGCCACAAATCGTAATCCAAATCCTTCGGGATCGGCGCATCGGCTTCGGATAACCCGATGTTCCCATATTGCGCCCCGGCCCAAACATGCACCTCGTGCACGCCGCCAATCGCGCCGCTTCTCACCAACTCCACCACGCGCCGGTAATTGCTGCCGGAATGGATTTGATTCCCCATCTGGGTCACGCGCTTATGCTTGGCAGCCGCCTCGGTTAGGGCCCGCACTTCGGTGACTGTATGCGCCAGGGGTTTTTCGCAATATAAATGGCGACCGCTTTTCAGGGCGCCCACGCCCACGATGGCATGCGTATGATCGGGCGTGCTGCACACAACCGCATCCAAATCCTTTTGCTCCAGCATTTGCCGAAAATCCCGATAACGCTGGGCATCGGGAAATTGCTTGGCGGCAGCGGTGAGATTTTTCTGATCCACATCGCACAAGGCCGCAATGTGGGATTCTTTCACCGCAGCAACGCCGCGCAGATTACTACCGCCGCGGCCGGCAACGCCCACAACGCCGATGTTTAATTTTTCATTGGCGCCCAACACCTTCCCAACAAAGGGAAAGGCCACTGCAATGCCGGTGGTTTTGAGAAAGGAACGACGAGTGGTTGGTTTCATTTGATTTCTCGCAGGTAAATATTTCGGAAAGACAGCGGACTGCCGTGGGCCTGTAACTCAATTGGGCCCTGGCTCGACAGCGGTTCGCCCTCTTGCCAGAAGTTTTCCAACGGCGTGTTCTTTACAACAAGTTGCCCGTTTAAATAGACGTGCACGCGGTCCTCGATCATCAAAATTCTAAAGCGATTCCAATCACCCGCAATTCGGTCGGCCTTGACCAAGGGTTCTTTGAGTGCCTTCTTGTTGTTAAATAACGCCCCGCTCCCCGAGGCGGCCAGCGGATTATCATCGCCGCGCGGGTCCCAGATCTGCACCTGCGGATGACCTCGCAAATAAACGCCGCTGTCTCCTTTAGGGCCAATCTTCCAATCGAGCCACAGCTCGTAATTCGCATAATCCTCGCGCACCGTACCCAGACTGTCGCCCTGCCCATCGAAACGAAGTTCGCCATCCAACACCCGCCAATGGGCCAGCATCTGCTGATCCGCCGCCGCTTGTTGCAGCACGCGTTCATCAGCGGCCAGAGCAGTGCGTTTGGTAGGATCGTTATTCGGCTTGGCCAGCACCCCCTGCCAATTGGCCAGTGTCCCCCCATCAAACAACGGCACAAATCCATTGGGATGTTTGTTGTTAAGCTGCACTTTTGCCACCGGCTTGATGCGGATGTTACGAAAATACACTTCGTCCTTATGCCCCAAAAAACCAATGTGACCGCTCCCGCGCAGCAGCCCCGGATGCTTCAACAAAATCGCCGGATCCTTGATGTCATTCAAATCCACATCAAGAATCACACGGCCATTGAGCCGCACAGTCACCCGCCGGCCAATCACGACCACCTCCTGTTCGTTCCATTCCCCAACCGGCCGATGCGCATTCAGTACGCGCGGTGCCGCCACATTGTATATCGCTCCATGAACCTGCACCGGCTTCAACTCCCGACCATAACGCTCCTCCGCGTTGGTATTATCGAGGATCTGCAATTCCATTCCTTCATAGGCCAACGCCTTGCCCTGCATGGGCGTACGAATGGCCAGACCGTTGTTGGCGCCCCACGTCAGCTTGAATTGAAAACGCAAAATGAAATCCGCGTATTCCTCCTCGGACAACAACGCACCGCCGCCACCTTTGGGGCAGTAAATCACCGGCGAAGTCACCCCGTCTTCCACTAGGTTGGTGATCGCAAAACCGCCTCCCTTAGGATTGATCATTGTCCAGCCCTTCAAAGATTGACCGTCAAATAGACTGCGGAAACCCGTTTCATTCGGATCAGCGGTTTGGCAACCGGTGATGGACAGTAGACAGACGGTAAAAAAAAAGTAGATTGAACTGTGAACCCTTTGCGAGAGGACTACGAATTGTGTTAGCGGCATGCTTTGTTTGTAGCGATCTTGCCTCCGGCGTCAAAGCTGAATTACCCCAAAAACATACAATCCCCACCGAACAACTTACGGGGATAAAGTTTGCCTAATCCCACCAAAACGTCACCATAACGCAGATGAAACGTCGCTTTATGCTCACCTTGATGCTGGCCCTCACGCTGGCAACGCTTCACGCCGAACTCACCAAAGAGCAGTCCGGCCGCATCACCAAGACCGTCGGCCAAATCATCGGCCAAATTCATTACCGGCAAACCCAGCTGAATGATGAGATTTCAAAGCATCACCTGAAGAACTACCTGAACGCCCTCGATTTTGGGCACATGATTTTTTTGCAGAGCGATGTGGAGTCTTTCGAGAAACTTTATGGCACCCGACTGGACGACCAAGTGCGCTTTGGAAGCCTGCGGCCGGCTCATCAAATTTTCCAACGCTATCTCGAACGCCTCGCCGAAAGGCAGCAAATGGTCACAACGCTCCTAGAAAAGCCGATGGATTTCTCGAAGCAAGAATCCTTTAATCCCGTGCGCGACGAATTGCCCTGGCCCAAAACAGCTAATGAAGCCAATGAATTGTGGCGCAAGCGCGTCAAGTTCGAGCTACTTGCCGATCGGCTCACCTACGCTAAGGATGGTGAAAAACCTGATGCCAAAAAAGTGAAGGAATCCACCGGCAAAATCCAACGTCGCTATGAGCGCCTGTTAAAGACGATGAAAGCCTACGAGGAAGCAGAAATCTTGGAGCTCTACCTCAGCTCACTCACCCGTGCCTACGATCCCCACTCCGATTATATGAGCCCTCACGAAACGGAGAATTTTAAAATCAACAGTATCGACATGCAACTCACCGGCATTGGCGCCGTTCTCCAAGCCGATGATGGCTACACCAAGATCGTCCGCATCATGCCCGGAGGCCCCGCCAGCAGCAGCAAACTCATTAAAGCAAACGACCGCATTATCGCCGTGCAAAACCCCGGTGACAAGGTGGCTACCGATATTTTGGACATGAAACTCGACAAAGTCGTGACCCTCATTCGCGGCAAAAAAGGGTCCGTCGTGAAACTCACCATTATCCCTGCCACCACCGATGAACGCAAAGTCATCAGCATCACGCGCGACGTCGTGAAGCTGGAGGATCAACTCGCCAAAGGCTACATCATCGAACGCCCACGCGATGGCAAACGCGAGAAGCTCGGCATCATCAAGCTCCCCGGATTTTACGACAAATGCTCCAGCCACTGCCGTATTTTACTCGAGCGTTTCAACAAAGAGAAAGTTGACGGCGTCGTGCTCGACCTTCGCCACAACGGCGGCGGCATTCTTCAAGAAGCGGTGAATCTCACCGGCCTGTTCATCACCCGCGGGCCAGTCGTGCAAATCAAAGACTATCGCGGCCGCCAACGCGTCATGAGCGATGTCAACGTCAACGTCACCTACAACGGCCCGCTGGTAGTCGCCGTCAGTCACATGAGCGCCTCCGCCTCCGAAATTGTGGCGGCCGCCCTGCAGGATCATGGACGCGCCGTCATTGTCGGCGGAAAAACCACTCACGGAAAAGGCACCGTACAACAACTGCTCCCGCTCAACCGCTCATTCATCGCCAACCTCGCCGAAGACTCCGGCCAATTAAAATTCACCATTTCAAAATTCTACCGCATCAACGGCGCCACCACCCAACGCGACGGCGTCACTGCCGATATTGCCCTGCCCTCGATCATGGACTACCTCGGTACCAGCGAAGGCGAACTCCCCCGCGCCCTGGAAGCCGACCGTATCGCCGAAGCCGAATATAAATCGCTCGACCAAGTCAGCGGCTTTTTTACCTCCCTCCGGCGTGCCTCCAGCAAGCGCATCCAAACCGATCAGGATTACAAATATATCCAAGAAGACATCGCCCGCGCCAAAGAGCGCAAAGAAAACCCCAGCATTTCCCTGAACGAAGCCTCGCGCCGCAAGGAACGCAACGAAAACAAAGGGCGCATTGAAGCCCGAAACAAAGAACACGCCGACCGCGCATTACCCAAGGAATCCTACTACGAAATCGACATCAAAGGGGCCCAAGCCAATAAACCCCTGAAAAAACTGGACCCGCCCGAACCCAAAAAGGAATCCACCGAACCCAATCCCACCCCCGACGAAGACCCTAATACCTTCAGCTTGGACCCCGAATTACGCGAAACTTTGCATATTTTGAGCGATTACGTGATTTTAAATAAAAAATTAGCCGGAAATTAGTCATTTTACCCAGTAACTTTCACTCAACTAAACCGTCTATATAATAGGAGAAAGGGGCAACTGGCATTTGAATTGCTCCGTAACGGGATTGACTAAATCCCTGTTTTCAGGGTAAATACAAAAAATAGCTGGCACAAAAATGTTTACGATGAAATCACGACCACTCATGTTATGCGCCTTGTTCATGGCCTGCACAGCCATGAGTCAACCCATCGCTCGCTTTCTCTGGACACCTGTCGTTCGCCCGTTTGACTTTCGCCCGGCATATGGCACCAATGCTTATAATGGTGACAAAAATGGTTCGAAAGATCCAACAGGTGCTAACGGTCACAATTTGGGTAATTCGGGTGTAGTCAAATGGAACTCACTGACTTCACTGATTGAATTCAATGCAACAAAAACTCTCACTGTTGGGAGTGAAAGCAACCAACGCCTGACACGCTGGAACACTAGCTCAACCTCAAAAACCTCGAATCCAAACCTCCGATTGGTAACCCCTACCCCCAACGCCAATCCAACTGAACCTAAAATCCAGATTTACTCTGCCCCTCAACGGCAAATGATCGACGATCGGAATGCATCCGAAAGTTACCTTATCTACAGCTCAAACCCGTTAATTAAACCAACCGTTCGTGAAGAATATTACGGATATGTTGTGTCGAATGTTGAAACTGTTCAGTACGAATGGCTCCCCACGGGGTTAACCCTTAGTAATAACGCACGGACACACAAGGAACACCATTATTATTACAGATTCACCCTTACCTCAAAAGGTCGAGTCGGACTGGAAGCCACAAAAGATTTCACAATTGCCGGACTGCCGATAGCCGGAGGCACACCCACCATTGCACATACAGGTGGCTTCTTTGGTGGACCAGCAGTACTAGCTGGCTTGGATGCCGCAGCTCAAGCGTGCGTCGGTAAATCACAGGAAGCGATTAATGCCGGCGAAATGATCCATCAAATTTACAAAGTAGCCGGAGCAGATCCTAACAAATTTGCAACTCCCGACTCTGTTTCAAGAGCCCCTGTTCAGAATGATAGCTCATCAAGCCTTGCTCAATACACACGCGAAGACATGTACTCAAACACTAGATTTTTCGGCAATTTCCTTATCAGCGGCGGGGTTGTAGCCCTAAACCATGGCTCCCAAGGCCAAAACTCTGGGGAGTTCGATCCCACGTCTGACCCCACCCGAACACTATCAAGTGTTCGCAACATAGGGCAAAACATGCAATTGGGAGACCTAAACAAAAAACTAAGACTTTTATCTAGACTCCCTCAACTTGGACCAGATTACTTATTTCTCAACGTAGTAAACCCTCAAATCGGCACCCCGGCCGTTCCAAACATTTCGCAATAATAGAACTTCCGTCACCCAGTCGGATAAGTTCTAAAGATTAGCACGGAGGTATCGCGGTCAATCTCCCATTAGGCGGAGTAACTTCCTCACTAATTCACACGTTGCCTGATAACAATCCGGCCACCAGTTTCAATGTTCGATTTGGCCTGATTCCTTGCAGTGATCCTAATCCATCAGCACCTAACTCCAGAATTAATCGCCATAGCGAATGAGGCCTCTTTGTGACATAAGAATAGTGCTGACATACTAGTCGCGCCCCTTTTGCGCAAAACCTACTACGTTCATCATCGCGAGCCGGATTCACTGCCAAAGCTGACGCGTTATGTTCCAACAATAGACCTACGGCGGGTCGTT
>Ga0315320_10001501_pt1 | contig 19414 bp, 23 predicted proteins | sample M140m21515metaG_FD_203458 | JGI IMG/M metagenome (GOLD analysis project Ga0315320, IMG submission 203458) | Ammonia-oxidizing marine archaeal communities from Monterey Bay, California, United States - M1 40m 21515 | ecosystem: Environmental > Aquatic > Marine > Coastal | place: USA: California... | reverse complement strand
AATCTGTAAACTCGGTTAATCGAGTTTGGCCCTCTACAAGGGTGGTTCCCGTCTCTACTCCGATTTCGAAGTAGTCATTCGGGTCCTCACCTCCTTGTCTAAGGACTTTCATTACTTTAGCAATCAGTTCTGGATTAAGTTTTATTTTCATCTTATTTTCCTCCTCGCTTTCGCGAACTATTAGAGTGGTTGGCTCATGGCCTTGCCAACCTAAATGCACTCGTACATGACCGCCGTCATCTCCCTATGTGCAACCTCAATACTTGAGAAAGAACTCCTTCTTAGACTCATACGCAGGTGCGTTATGAGTCGTTTGTGGGTTGTGAGTCCACGACTCACGCTATGGCCAACCCTACTAACCTACCTTCGTCCTTGTCTGCGAAGGTTCGCGTAGTTCTCTCTCTAATAACTAGGATTACAATTTACCTAGTTCACTTATACCTCTCTTGGTCGCTATTGCGAGTTTCTAGAGGAAGATTTTCCACAGCCGTAAATGCTTCACGACAAGTATGCTTACGTCAAGACAGTAAACAGGGACTGGGCGCTTATTTTGCGCGGTCTATCTAAAAAAAATAAGCATCATGAACGTCAATCCATGATGCTTAATTCTCTAGTAAAACAATTGAATAAATCCAATTGGTTCACCTCAACTCAGTTCGTTAGCCGATTACTTTTGTAATCGAACCGGCTAGCGACCCGCGAAGCGTTATCCGAAGATTCCGGATAAACGGTCATCCCAAAAAGGGAATCTTTTCTATCTAGTAGTTGCAGAGGACATACCCCTGCAATACGTTAGTGTCAAACCCACTATGTGTGGGTGCCTATGTTGCCTGCTGGCAACACATTTACTAGAGCGCTTTCTAAGTCAGATTAATCTTATTCTTTCGTCATATCGTGTCTGAATTGTGCGATGTATTTTCTCAATTCCTCCGACTCTGGGGTCGAAGGCTTGTAGTTTTTCAACATCGCAAGTTCTTTCTTAGTTGTCTTGTCTAGTTTCTTTGGGGTCTTTCTTATTTGGCGCCCCGCTTTCCAGTTAAATTTTTTCTTATTTTCCATTGGTTTTCACCTCGTATAAAATTGTCATCCCAAAAGGGAATCGGTTCTATCTAATACATAGCAGTCTAAACCTTGCTATGAAAATTATATTTTCCCATGCACGCATGGAGGCATATTTGCCGCTGTCCACTCATCAACCCAAGACACCTTAGAGCACACTTTCAAAATGCTCTCAGGTGATTCAGACTTGGTTACTGTTGCCTCGTGCGGCGATTACGGTCGCCTTCCTGTTACCGCCTTTCGGCGTATGTTTTTTTCACCTCTCGGTTCTAGTAGGGTCATCGAATAAATCCAATGACCCACCTCAATCAACGCCTGTGAAGGCATCGAAAGCGTTATCCGAAGATTCCGGATAAACTGTCATCCCTTGGCAGGGAATCATTTCTATCTAATACATACTCTATTCAACATTAAGTATGAAACATGGCGTATACAGCCATTTGTAGTTTTAGAACCCCTTTCGTATACCGTCAGGGTAACTTGGGACTTTACAATACTGCCGTTTCAGGGACAGCGTTAGCAAAGGCATCAAGCCGTTGAACTCCGTTTAACATGCCACTACCAGCACGCAGTCGTCGTTGGGCCCACCTTTGTTGTCGGGGCGTGGATATTCCCTCGTGCTGTTGCACTATTTTTTTGTTTTCCCAACGACAATTGCTGTTGTGTTACCGCCTTTCGGCGTATGTTTTTTTCACCTCTCGGTTCTAGTAGGGTCATCGAATAAATCCAATGACCCACCTCAATCAACGCCTGTGAAGGCATCGAAAGCGTTATCCGAAGATTCCGGATAAACTGTCATCCCTTGGCAGGGAATCATTTCTATCTAATATGTGAGAGGGAGGTTGGTATAGTGGCCTATCACTTACCTAAGTTTCTTGTTTCCATGGTGATGAAATACGTTAGTTCTTTCCTCCCCCTCATATATAGTACGTCAGATAATATACCGGTATAGTACATTAGTATCTATTATACCGGTATAACTTATCTATATCTAGTAGGATATTAATCCTTATTGTAAACTAAGTCAGTATATCTAGTAGCACATTCTTTGCTACAAGTGATTACCTTGATTGGGGTCCATCGTTGTCCTTTGGACCTTACATCAAAGTTCTTCTCACACACCCAACATTCAAGTTGTTTGTCTTCATTGACTTTGACTAAGACATTCTTGCCGTCCACAAGAATGTATTCTACGTTGTCAAACTGTCTAATTATTCTGACGAAGTAGGGTTTACTTTCAATCAGATATTGCCAGTTTAATGAGACCTTTGAAGTGTTTTCCCTCATAGGTTTCCTACCGTATTCCTTTACCGATTTGGTCGATAGATACTTGGTAAAATCTACCGCATCTATCGTGTCGCCAACATCTTGTAAGTCAACATATTCTTTGCATATTTTCTTTAGTTTTTTATGGTCGAAAGTCAATCCACTGCCTTTAGGCATATTGGACCACTTCCATTATCATTGTAATTATGATTATCATCTAGTAGGGGATTAATCTCTTAATCTCCATATTTTTTGTTTGTTGCGGTCAGTGCAAGCGAACCTTCGCTCACTGTCCGACCCGAGTATGCCATAAACAGCATTTCTCGCTGGAACCCAACGGACAGCACCTTTGTGGTTGTCGATTGCATAGTCCAGTATTTGTCGGCCTGTCATAGGCCCTCGTAGAGTTATTGCCTCTACCGCTACTTCTCGTAGCAAATCTTTGAATTTATGACTCTTTTTCATTCTAGTAGGGCGTTAGCCCTTTCACTTCCTTCTTTGATTCATAAGGAACCTTTTGGCATTCATATTTGTATCTTGTTGCATTTTTCTTCTCAGTACTCATACTAGTTATCACTCTTCTAGAGCGACTTTATGCTCTATACAGAGCCATTCTATTTTGCCTCTAGATTGTTTATTTTTTAATACAATTCTAAAGGCTTCTTTGTTGCAGCCGTCTCGGTCACATACCAAGACGTCTTCCATCGTCTCATACATCTAGTCAAGAGTTTATCACTCTTTTTGTTTCTTTTTACGGCGCTTTCGCGTCTCCCACCATTCAGGGTCTTCTTGCTTTTTCTTAGCAAACCATTCTCTGTTGGACTTTAGAATCCTCTCACGAAACTCAGGGTCATTCGCATAACGTTCCTTTGTTCTTTGAGGCCTATTTCGCTGTCGTTCCTTGTAACACTCGTCACAGAAGTTTTTCTGCGGCGAGTAAGGAAATATTGTATCACAAGTCTCACAAATTGTGATTTCCTTGTTCATTATTTTCTCGAATAATTCTTCATCATTCATCTAGTGGGAGAATTACTTCTCCTTGTTTGCGTGGTAGCGTGCGCGTCTTTGCGCATTTTCCTTCTCACGATTCTCTTCGTGACGCTTGCGGTCATACGCCGCTTTCTTCTCACGATTCTCTTCGTAGTACTTGCGGTCATACGCTTTCATCTTCTCAAGATTCTCTTCGCGGTACTTGCGGTTTTGCGCTTTTATCTTCTCACGATTATTTGCGTTATACTTGAGTCTAGTCGCCTTGTGAATCTCAGGATTCGCTTTTTTCCATGCAATTTTTCTTGCTATATGTTTCGCAGGGTTTTCTTTGTAATACCCGCGTTTTCTAGCATTCGTCTTCAAACGCTTACATTCTTCGGAGCACATCATTGCTCTCCAGTGATATTTGGTAAACACCTTATCACATACTGCGCAAACTTCTGTTCCAAAGTCATGTCTCTTCGTTTGTTTAGCATCGAACTTACGATGTCTATTCCCTTTGTAAAGCGAAAGACTCGTATTCGATACGTTAATTGGTTCCATTTTAATTTTAACCATTCTAGTAGAAGAATCACTTCTCCTTTTTTGCGTGATAGCGTGCGCGTCTTTGCGCATTTATCTCCTCACGATTCTCTTCGCGATACTCGCGTCGTTTCGCATTTATCTTCTCACGATTCTCTTCGTAGTACTTGCGTTGAGACTTACCACGAGTTTCTTCGCGATACTTGCGTTGATACGCTTTGTACTTCTCACGATTCTCTTCGCGATACTTGCGAGAATACGCTTTCATCTTCTCAAGATTTTCTTTGTGCCACTCGCGTCTTTGCGCATTTTTCTTCTCACGCTTACATTCTTCGGAACAAGACTTTGTGCGTTGGTGATATTTGGTAAATACCTTATCACATACTGCACAAAGTGCTGTTCCATAGTTATGTTTCTTTGATTGTTTAGCATCGAACTTACGATGTCTCTTACGCCCATTAAGGGAAAGAGTCGTATTCGATACGTTAATTGGTTTCATATTAACCATCTAGTAGAGGGTTATTCTTCCTCCTCCGAAGCCTTCTTTGGCCTCTTTTTCAATTCTTTGATTTGTTCTTGTTTTCGGGCTGCTTTGCGTAAATGTCCTTCCATTTCCTGCGTCAGCCTGATGATTTCGAACTTCCTTTCTTCCTCATGGGGGTCTTCGCTAGTTGCTTCTGCTCCACAGTGGAAGCAGGTAAAGAAACTAGCCCTCCAGCCGACGTGGTCGACTGTTGGCACCCTGTTCTCGTCTACACGGAGATACTCCGCTATGAACGAGGCAGGTTGTATACCTTCCCTTGAGTTAGTCCAAGCCCTGCATTTAGCAGAGCAAATCAAACTTTGCCTGTTTATTATCCACCTCAAATAGTCGTTACTATCTAGGCTGTTATATATTCTCGAATGTTGTATTTCATCCATCTAGTCAGAGGAAGAACTTATTCTTCCTCTTTTTTTGGAAATAGTGAACCTAATACCCAAGATGGGGCACCTTCTGCGGTTGCACTTTCCAAAGTCACCGGTGTCGGTGGTTCATTATCTTCCTCAACGTATAGTATAGTATTGTATTTGTTGCGGTGGTTAGCAACGCATATTTCGTACTTACCAATTTTTATATCAGCATATCCATCGTCGACAGGAAGTTGGTCTTTGTAGTGTTTTTCGATAAAGTCCAACAAGCGGTCCGCGGCTTCTTTTGAAGCCTTTTTTGCCTGCTTTTCTTTGTCGGTCCAATACACTATATCATTACATTCCTTTTTGATTAATTCTTGAATTTCTTCATTCATCTAGTATTGCGCCCCGTAGGACGGCTTTTGGTTTATTCTTCACTCCACTGTTCTGCGAATGCTTTAACTTGTCTCCAAGTCGTTTTCATTCTGCCGAGGTTAGGGTTTGCGAACATCTTGCCCTCGTTCAGTGGTGTTGGATTACTAACAATAACATCGTCGTCGTTCAGTAAATCTTCTACTGCTTTACGCCAACGAGTGTCTCTTGCTTGTTCATCTGTTTGTGTCATCATTTCTTCTGTCATATGAATCTCTCTAGTATTGCGCCCCGTAGGACGACTTTTGGTTTTTCCTAGTTTCTCAACTCGATTTTCGCTAGACCGAAGCCTATTTCACGAGCCTGTGAAACCGTTACCGTTCTTTCCTTGCCAGTTATTGCACTACGCTCAACTGGGTCGCCGGGGTGGAAGGTGTAGACGACTAAGTCGCCATCGTTATCACCAACAATCATAACAGTGAAACTGCTAGTCTCGTAGTTGTCTCCGTCAACAACAGCGCTCAGGAAGCCTGTTTGTTTTGGGTCAACTAGTCGCACTTCGCAATCGTCGTCTAAATCATCAAGTGATATCATTCCTACTTCTCCCGGTAGTTCGGCTTTGAAACCGACTGCCCCGCTAATTGCGGGGTGGGAGTATTTTACCCACTTTTCGTTCAACAGAGCCTCCTTTAGAGCCTCCTTAGTGTCGAACTGGGGATATATGCTCCCCAATCCACTGTTCGGTAGTCTCATAGAGAGAGTACCATCCCAGTGGGCAGTCAATTTATTTTCGGTTGTATTAATTACTTCTACAATATCCATTCTAGTAAAAAAAATAAAGCACCACAGCCGGATTAATATCCAGCCATGATGCTTCGTTTTTATTCATCTTCCCTCACCTACCATGAGCGTCTTCTTTCGGTTGCTAACTTTCTGATTTCGCTCTCCTACGATATACTCACGTTTCCGCTATCCACGGCAGGGACCCAATCGTATGTGGGTGGTCCCAAGTGAGTGCTAATAGATACTGCATCCTCTTTCGATTCGAGACTCGCAAAGTCTCTCTTCTAGCCAGTCATAGGGTGTTCAGCCGGGAGCGGTGTAGAGCACCGTCATAGCCGAACATCTTTGCCCCTCTTGGCGAAAATGCAGTGATAGCAATTTTTTCTTTCTAGTCTATCTATTCAGTTGCAGAAGACCTGTTATCATCTGTCCGATTAAGGTTCTGTCGACCTTCCTCGGAGTGATGCAGGATGGCTCTGCAACTGCCAACCAGTCATTCATGATTCGTCACTGCCGACAGACAGTGCTTCACCTAACTGGCCCTTCTAATAATTCCATTATTTTCTTTCTAGTGCATGATTATCATAATCAAGCAAGTACCTCTGAGATTACCTCGTCTATCACCACCTGCGCCTTAAAGCGTTCAGGCAGTTAATTGATAAGCGTAGTATGCTATAATATTCAGAGTTCTGTACCACCGTTCAAGACGGATTGGCATACAATTACTGTGCGTGTCTCAACCCTGTGTTTCCACAGCGTCCATGCCCCCTTGCGGGTATTTGCCACTCAAGCACTTGCTCAACTAAATCATGCTAGGCACGATAGAGTTTTTTTGTTAAAATATCTGTTAATATCTATCTGATATTTTGGAATTAATCCCACAGAAAATTCTTACCCGCCGAAGCGAATAAGCCCGATTCGGGTCGAGACCCGAAACTCCGCCGAAGCAGATTTCTATGGGTTGTGCGGCTACTACTTGTAGCCACACGGCATCTATTAAAATGCCGCTATCTGATGGGGATATTCCTTTCTCCCCCTCATTATTAGTACGTCAGAAACCATACCGGTATCTGACATTTCTCTAACTAGTTAGCAGTTTACGGCACTGCCAAGCCCTTTCATTGGCGATTACGGTCGCCTTCATTCATGTGAATCTAATAAGGCCATCTAGGAGTAATCCCCTAGCGCCTTGTGTCTGCTTGGTGTAGGCGCAGTCGCCCATGCGTTTTAGGTCGCCTTCCTGTTTAAGTTATCAACCGCAAAGTGGTTATTCTTCGAAGCGAACATGAACTTCTATCATGTTGCCTGTGTCCTCTCCTAGAACGTCATATTCGCTAGCGTGTAAGTTAAACGACAGTCCAGATTCATCTTCTCTTTCGACAGCGTTTATCTTGCAGTATATCGCACACGGCGAACCGTTCACTACGACTGGTTCGCCGTTAACGAAACAGTTCAGTAGTTCTTTTACATTCGTTGGTTGATTTAGGTTTAACATTATTGTTTCCATAGTTATCCTCTAATAAGTCCATCTAGGAGTAATCCCCTAGTGGCTTTATGTCCGCTTTAGTAGGTGCGGTCGTCCTAATATTTGAATTGCTTTAATAACTGATTACAGTTCTATAATCTATAAGTGCGTTTTCACAGAAGTAATAAAATAGTATTTTTACTACTGTTATCGCTGTGTATATTTGATTATATCCACCACCCATTATTGGGTCCTTAATGTATTCTATTATGATAGATTTATCATAAATAAATAGGATATAGGTTAAGATTGACCACTCTACTAAAGTCACTATCCTGATAAACAGCATTGTGTTTAGTAACATTGGGTTTATCCAAATGTATCTTATTATCCGCAATTCTTTTCTCATTTTCGACATTATTGTCACTAATAAGGCCATCTAGGAGTAATCCCCTAGTGGCTTTATGTCTGCTTGGTGTAGGCGCAGGTGCCTAATTTGATGCAGGTGCGGTTCCAACCATGTACTCTAGAACACATTCTTCTGTGTATTCTCTAGCCCATAGTTTTCCGTCATGCTCTGCATATACAATTAATTTTGATTTCCCATCACTTTCCATTGTTTCACCTTAAGGGAGTCTCTCTCCCTCATTATTAGTACGTCAGAGAGGATACCGGTATACTACATTAATCAAGTAGAGGAACTTCTACCCAATATCCACCGATATCTACTTCCACAGGTTCGTCAAGTTCTCCTAACGACCACCATGATTCTGTTAAATTAGTGCTCTTGAAACGTGCCTTTTTGACCTTTCTGAATTGAGAACGGGTTCTTAGGAAGTGAGAAAGCCTTTGTTTAGTGATACCATTCTTGTATCTTTCGTTATACCAACTCTCTATTTGACTAGTAGATAGAACAGCATAGGTCTTTTCGTAAGCGAAGAAGCATCTCTCTATATTACCTACTATTCTACCATACTTCCTACCTATCTTATTACTTAGGGGATTTGGTTTTCTAGGATGTTCGACGTAGTAGTGCTTCTTTAGCATCTTCTCTTCGTCAAACTGCTCTTCGCAGTATTTACATTGGTGTGTTTCTTCAGTCATAACTTTCCTTCCTTCTTTAGTTGATTCACTTGTCTTTCCTCTTTAATTCTCTTAAGAGTCTCCCATAAGGCTTCGTTACCGAGTTTTTCTCCTTTCAACCATTCTATCTCAGCCGTTCTTACACGGATGTTTCGGAATAACATCTTTCTCTTCTCAGTGAGAGCCATCAGTCTCTCCGAAGCATGTTCACTACTTAACAAGTTCTGTGTTCACTCAACATAGTTGCAGTGACCACAGTAGTTACACTCAAGTAGATAGTAATGTGAGAACACGGTATGAAAGGCTACGAAGTAGACATGACAATAGTGATTCACGCGATGAACGAAGAGAGCGCAGACAACAAATTAGACAAGTTTTTGGAGATTTTTGACCTCAAAAAGTATGAAACCATTGAATTGAAAGAATGCACTGAACTCATAGACCCTGATAGTGATGAATACGATTTCGAAGACTTGGATGACGAAGAAGAAACCGATTTAGATTTGAAGAAAGAACCTCGTAAGCCTGCACCGAAACAGAATGAACAAGTCAAGGATGAAGACTGGGAAGACGAATGGGAAGACTTAGATTGGGATGACTTAGATGAAGAGGACGAGCAAGAGACCCAAAAGGAAGAACCCCTTCCGGTAGATGAAGAAGCACCCGAAGAAAGTGAGGAAGTTGAAGATGAGGAAGGAGAATCAGACCTTGAAACTGAGGATTTTGACGGCGGAGATGCTGAAATATCCGATGAATCTGACGAATCTGCCGGTGAACTTACCGATATTCAGTCAAGCGCCGAAGACGACGGCGTATTACTTGCCGATGATGACTGGGAAGACGACTGGCCCATTGACGAAGAAGAGTGAGGAAGTGAAAGCATGACTTGGGGTGGGATGCCTGAGCATACGAAATTGTCTATGACAGCCACTAAAAGAGAACTTAAGAAAGTAAATCTTGAGATTGACGAGTTACCATTGATTGAATGGGGAGACAAAGGACTAGAGAGGCTGAGAAATCAAGGTGTTGAGATTTTACTAGGCGATGTCATCAAAATAACTAGAAAATCGACTACCGGAGGAATGGTGGAATACTTTCGGAAAGTGGTAAACTGAAAGAGTATAACTGCTATACAGATGCGTCTGTCGCCTTTAACCACGACCAACAAGAAGTATTAGCCGGAACTAGTTTTGTCCTAGTCGACATGAGTGAAGATAGGATTGTGATGTCGAAAGGTAAAACCCTGCCAATCAAGAAAAAAGACAACGTATTCGCAGAATTGGCAGCAATAGTTATGGCACTATCAGAATGTAAATCACTTTTAGACGAAGAAACAGTTTTTAGGATTTGCTCAGATTGTCAACCAGCACTCGATATCGCATCGGGAGACAGGCCGGTAAGTACCAAGAGGATGAAATCAATGGCCGTGAAATTAGAAGAATCAGTAGAAGATTATCCCTGTGACATTCACTTCCAGTGGGTGAAATCACATTCAAATCACCCCATCAATGACTTTGCAGACTTAATAGCATACCACCATGCACGAGGTTAGACTTATGTGCGAACCGATTATCGTTGTGAAGTGATAGAATGGAGCCGACCTCGTTTTACTGGTTCTTCCAACCCGAAGATATGGACGAAGAAGGCAACCTTCGCCTAGATATCTCAACTGGGAGGCTTAGACACAAGTGGTTTCCCACAAACAAGGCAACGGCCTTGAGATATTTAAGGAATCATCCCGATGCTGCCGGCCTTAGAGCAGCCAATAGGAGTTATTTACTGATTGGTATCACCATGATGGTAGAAGATGTCACCGATAAATACCCTAAAGTCATTCCCGAAGGCATAGGAAAAGGCTCAATCGTCTTAAAAACTCCTCTAGAGGCAGCGCTTCCGAAGAAATCCAACTTTGAAGAACACGAAGAATATTACAAAATCGGTAGAACAGATTTGGTCTATCATACGAACAGCGAACTGTCCGGTTTACAAATGGGCCTACTTTCTGATGACGAAATCAAGCAGATGGCTGTAATGGAAGTAACTGTGGCCGAAAGCCGTAGAGAGGACGGGACCACCGTTCCCTTCGGAGTTTCTGACTTAAGAATGGGGAGTTCAGCCAAAGATGCAGACGGCAATTGGGAGGAATGTAGCACATGTCACCTAGAATCAGACGTGCAGTCCGAGAACGTTCAGTTGGGTTTGTGTCAGGGACATTTTGGATATATCGACTTACCTATACCAGTGCCGAATGTACTTTATATGGGCAACGAAAAAGACGGCACTAAAAACTTCGGTAACTCCGATTTCCCGATAATGTCTATTTTGAATCAAGTGTGTCACCATTGTAGTCGAATCAGAATGGCTGAGCAGATGATTAACGCTGTGCGACCAACAATAGAGCAAGAATTGCTCATCGGTGGTAGGAACCACAAGTCATACAACCGGATTAGAAACTTAATCAAATCGAAAATTTCCGCCGGCCCCTGCCCTCATTGTGCGAAAGTCTCTTCGAAACTTCAGTTTTCTAACTCAAGTAACAGGGGAGGTGTGTTTAACTTTGACAAAAAGTCTGACCAATACACCGACAAAGGTGAAATTATTAGTCTGGATTATAGTCTCGTCAGGGAAATTCTTGAAAATATACCCGATGACGAGTGCTTTTTGTATGGAATGGACCCCAAGAACTCTCGCCCTGAGAATCTTTTCGTCGGGAACCTCCTAGTCGCCCCAAACACCGCTAGGCCAATGATGTTTCGATATTCAGGGGAGCCGGATGATAATGACTTAACTAAACTTTACACAGATGTAGTATATGCCTCGAATCGGTACCGAGAAGAGAAAGCCAAGGAAGCCATCGGTAGTAGGATGAATAAGTTCGCTCATGACTTGTATATCGCAGTTAGTCGAATATTTGACAATCAACTAGAATACCTTGGCTCAGGAGGTAGTTCTTATCGATTTGGCTACAACGGCTCAGTCAAAAAAGTCTCACAGAAAGGCATTATGAATCGTCTAAAGGGTAAAAAAGGTCAATTTAGAAACAATTTACAGTCAAAGTATGTCGAAAGCGTGGCATATTCTATCATAAGTCCCGACTCTAATCTTGCTATTGACGAAGTCGGAGTACCAATCAGCGCTTGTAAGGAGGTTTCCTTTCCAGTTAAAGTCACAAAGGACAACATGAAACAATGTCTTCAGTGGATTAAGAACAGGAGGGATGGTGTTCATCCAGCCGCCGTCAGGATTTACTTAGATGGTTCACCATCTAATAGCACTCTTACGCCTAAACAGCCGAGAGAGTTCCACGAAGGAGATTACGAATTCCTGACAAATGGAGAATATTTCCAACTAGAAGAAGGCATGTATGTGGAGAGGGAAATTATGAAGGGCGATATTGGACTCTTCAATAGGGCTCCTTCTCTCCATAGACAATCGGTAATGGCCTTTAGAGTAGTTCCTGTACCGACCAAGAGTCTTAGGATGAATCCAACTGTCTGTATACCATTCAACGCTGACTACGATGGGGACGCTATGAAGTTCCACTTCGTCAAATCAGAAGAGGCTAGGGATGAAGCAGTACAATTACTCTCACTGACTAAGAATATTGTTCACGCTAGATATGGTAAACTAACCGTAGCAACCGACCAAGACCAAACAAGTGGACTATATCTCTTAACTCATACCGATAAGAGAAGAGTCGGTGAATGGAGTGGTGACTTGGGATTCACCGAAGAAGGCATCCCCTACTTCTCTAAAAGGGCGGTTGCAGACTGTTACTCTACTGTTTTCAGTGAAATACGTTCAGGTAAGCAAAAGGGCGAGAAACGGTTGATACTAAGTCTACCTGAGTCCGATTATACATCACCTGATGGAACTGCTTGTTATACTGGTAGGTCTATATTTAACCATCTATTTACTATACTAGATGCTACCTATGTATCTGCTACCTTTAGAGGTAATAGTCCTAGAGTAGATGATGTAGGTAATATAGAGTATAAAGATAATAAGAAACAGAAAGAAAGAGTGGTTATCGTAGACGGTAAACTCATAGAAGGCACTCTAGAAAAGGATGCTTTCGGTGAAGGAGGCGCATCTATTGCTCCTAGTTTCATCTACCATGAAGGCTATGAGAAAGGACTAGAGAAACTTAACGAATATATCGAATTAGTAACTAGACTGGGATTCGCCGCACATCGTGTAGTGGGCTATACTATGGGTGTAGCCGACGTTACCGCCCCTCTAGAGGTGCGTAATGAGATAAAAGAAATGTATCAACAGGCTGCACAAGACATACTAGAACTAGAAACTGCCTTTGGAGATGGTAGGATTATGGAATATGTCAGAGTACACGACCCGGAAAAAGTAGCGGTGGCCGACGCAGATAAGATTTCGTACCTAGAAGAAAAAGTTCTAGAGATAGTAGACAAGTATGAATCCGATAGTCTTAGACCAATAGAGAATGCACAGGGTAGTGGCAACGCTATGCAAGTCGCTGTTCGGTCTAGAGCAAGGGGTAACGATGAAAATGTTCGACAAATGGCAGGTAGTTACGGTCAAGTTCGTCTCGGCGAGAGCAGAATCAATTATGGTATCTCGACAAAAAGAGTTCTTTCACACTATCCATTAACGATTGACGGTAAGCAACTGCCCCTTTTACACCCGAAACACACTGGGTTCGTCGAGAGTGGCTATTCTAAAGGTATGGAGCCACACGAGTATTGGTTCACTTCTACGGCTGGAAATCGGTCGACGTTAGAATCGGGACAGGGTAACATAGCGAAGTCAGGATATTTGGAGAGGAAGATGATTAAAGCCTTAGAGTCTTGCGTAGTTAATCATAGGAGACAGGTAGTAAACACTCGCTCAGGTAGGGTTATTTCACCACTGGTGGGTGATGATGGGCTTTCCCCGTATCACATTAGAGGACAAAATGATGTCAACAAAAATGGCCATATAATCACTCTCCAACCTCTACTGTTTCAATTTACCTGTAAACACGGTAATTACCTAGTAGAAGCAGATGAGTTTGTTCAAGGTGACTGCGTACAATGTTCTAAACCATCTAGTATGACGACTTATGAGGCGGCCTTTTCTAAGGCAAGTGTGGTGTCTCCGAAAACAAAAGACGCTCTAAGGTCAGTGCTGTTGAAAAGAGAGGTAACTAAACCGACCATCAAAAGAATGGTCAAGAAATTGGAAGCCTTTTACGAAGATTCACTTTGTCGAATCGGAGAAGCGATAGGTGCTACGGCTGGCGCATGTATAGGAGAGCCGGCAACTCAAACAGCCTTGAGGACTTTCCACTTCGCAGGGAAACTTTCTTCCCAAGGTGACATCGACCGTTTGAAAGAAATACTAGAATCTCCAACAAACTCTCCGAAGCACTCACCGGAGACACGAATCTACCTACTCGAAGGAGATACGGAAGAAAAGGCCAAGCGGATTCAATCACTATTAACCCAAGTTACTGGCTCACAAGTGATAGAGTTAATCAGATACGACTTACAAAGCACCTCAATTATAATTAACTTCGATAAAGAAGCGTTCGAAACATACAATCTAAATCCTTATCTTATTTACGACCAAATAGATAAAACACTTGGAAACAGTCGTTTGGTTACACATCAAATTCAAAACACCTCTAAAAATCTAGAGTTTCCGTTAGTGATTAAAATTGAAGGAGGTCCAAAACAGTTAGCCTATGCAAAAGAGATGATTATGTCCACTAGTTACAATGGTGTCAAAGGTGTAGTAGATATTCAATACCTAGACCCAACTACTAACGCATACCAAAGACACTGCCTTAGAATACTAAGTTCTACTAATGACCTTCTCAATAAAATTGTCGATAAACTAGAACTTCATCTAGACATAGATTTACTAGAAACTAATAATCACGGATGGGTTTATCAAAACTATGGTATTGAAGCAGCGCTTCAAAACGTGTATTCCGAAATAGATGTCCAAATGAATAAGAACGGAATAGGTGAATATGATATGAGATACGTTAGGACCATTGTAGATTTGATGGGTGAGAGAGGGAGACTAGAAGGATTAGGACCATCTCATCTCAGTGTTCTCGATAACCCTAGTATACTAGCCGCTGCTTCACTGGAAAGACAAGGACAGGTAATACCCCCGGGAGCATTAATGGCTAATTATGACCCATTGAACGGTGTAACCGAATCGATAGTTGTCGGTAAAACACCTAAGATAGGCAATTTTGCACCCGAGTAAACATTGTTTTGTACCAATAGTGGTTAAGCGCTTTGTAAAAGACCTCATTTACCGTATGGTCATCTAATTCACGGTAGGCCGAATATAGGGTCTTTTCGACTCGCTCCAAATGCCTATCTTCGAGCGAAACTACCCAGTTGCCATCTTTGAATACTTTATTCTGAATATCCAAGGTGAGTTGCTTGTAATACCGCTCTTTGAGCCATTCGTGGTCGCAGACTCTACAATTTGCGACCACTCTAGTACGGATGTTACCGGATTCTTTGAACAACTTAACTTTCATATAACACATACAAGAATAACATAGTTTGAAAGATTCATCCAAAATAGTCACTCACCTTGAAAAGTTTCTTTTCAGGGCGTAGGTCGTCAAGACTCATACCGATACCACGCATAATATTGTCCATTTTACTAATGATGTGCTTTTCGACTAACTTATCAACATCGATTTGGTATTCAGAAATCTGTTCGATGTCATGGAACGAGACGTAACCACCGGAAGGAATCCATGTAGGCCCGTCTATCACAAACGTAGTATAGAAACTGTCTCCTTTGTCGAACTTACCATACTCATCATTTGCGAGAACTATGTTATGCCAAGCAGCCCCTCTAACAGGGCCGCCACCAGCATTAGCGTAACATTGGTCGTCATCGTTGGCAGAGTCGCTACGAGCAGACGGATTGGTAGCAGCCTCAGAATAGTGACCCGCTTCCAAAATATTCCCATTTAACCACTTACCTATCCTACCTCTAGAAAGGAGGTTTTCAACAGGATAATCATCGCTTCTGACATTTTCAATGTAATCTAGAAGGAGTTGTTTTACTTCTTCGGGAGACTTATCATCCCAAATTGACTTTAGAGCCAATAATTGAACACCACGACCCGCAGGGGACGTATTAGCGTGCTTTGCCTCAAGTCCTTGAATCTTCATTCTATCCTCGACATCTATGTTTGCGATAGAGTGTCCTGTCTCAGGTTGCCATACTATTCTTCCACCATATCGGTTCCTTCGAGGTAGGTAGAACCTGTCCATCAGGACTTCTGCCTCTACCACAAGAGCATCGGTTTGGAAGTCTTCTTGGCAGATTTTAGTTAGTTGAGCCCCCAATTCTTGGGCTTTCTCAGCAGCCTCTTCCGGAGTTAGGTCATCTCCCATACCTACGAAGATAGAATCCGTATGGCCGTAGAGAACCTTGTAGCCAGCGTCTTCAGATGCCTTCATGATTCTCTGCAAAGCAGTCCTACCACCGTAGGTAATTGTCTTGGCTAAGTCCATATCCGACCAAGCAAAGCCTTGGAAGGCCATTAAGCCATAGAAAGTCGCCCTGAGGCGCTTTACGGACTTCTGTGCGGTATCCCACTTCTTGTATTCTGAACTGTTTTTACCTTGTTCGTTGGCCGCTGTACGCATTAGAGCCTTGTATTGGTCTCTTAGGCCGTCTAGTTCCTTTACACAGGTAGGAAGGATTCCTTGCGGCTCTCTACGGAACCTACATCCGTCACCGATGATATCGTCATCAGACTCTTCTCCGGGTTTTACTTTAGTCTCCCATGACGTATTGTAAGTAACCATCACACTAGGATATAGACCAGCGAAGTCGAGAACGACCACATTCTTGTGCAAACCAACGGTTCCTAATTCGTCAGGGTCTAGAACAATAGCCCCTTGTAGGTCAGTATCGTCGTTATTATCATCCTGCCAACCGGTCTTTTGTTTGAAGTCAGCCTTTCGCATAAAGTATGTTCTCGCTAGACCTGAACCGTAGTATGTGCTTCTCCATTGGCAGCCGATTAGATTTTGGAAAGCCATCTGTCCATGTATTAAATTATATTTATCCTCTATCTCTACCATTAATTTTACATCTACGAAGTTATAGTATACATAGTCAGATAGGAATAGATGGTAGTCTTTATCGTAGAAATCCGGTCTAAAGTCGGTTTTACCTCTACCAAATAACTTCTGACCAACTATGTCTAACTTGTTTGATGGCAACTCAGTCGAGTGTGAATCCTTGTAAACACGCTGAAACAGTTTATCGAGAGAGACAAATGTTCTCCCTGCAACAGGCTGTTCTGTCCACCGATAGCGGTTTTTGACCCAAGGAGAGGGTGGAGCCACATATCTGTCAGCACCCAATGAGGACGGCGATAGTTTGTAGCCACCGATTCCGTTAGCCTCTAAGCGTGTATAGAGCGTAGGAAGGTCATAGAAGCCCATACCCCAAGCAAGGACTTGGTCGAAGTCCATACGGTCCCACCACGCTATAAAATCAGCCAATAGTGTGTATTCGCTAGTGAAAGCCCTAATTTCGGTTTCCATGCCGTCAAATACCATAGTTCTCAAATCTTTCGTCAAACTATGTTGATACTCCGGACCTAGATGGTCTAGAGCCATTTCGTGCTGAGTCCAAATTACATATCTCTTAGTGTAGGAATCGTAACATCCGATAATGCTGATTTCTTGATGGTCAGCCCATATTGGCTTTGGGTTTCTCTCAATCCCACCTTCGTTTTGCCTGTATTGAGTCGCTTCTAAGTCAATAAAACACATTCTAGGGTCATATTCGGGCATTTCACTAGGCTCTACTTCATCTATCAAATATCTATCACAATACGGTACATCGGCTTCGTATGTGCCTCTAAAGGCCTTTTGGAACCTCTTTACAATCGTGGGACTCTCGAACGATATCTTAGCGAGTTTTACTCCGTCTGCCGAGAATGCGTCATCAGGAAATGTTATCCTACCATCTCTCATAAGATAGTGCTTCTTCAAATCACTAACATTGATTTTTAATCCGGTTTGCTTATCTACTATGTTCTTAAGGTCAACATAACAGTATGGTTTGAAATTAGTCACTTTCTTTTCACGACGTTCCCAAACACCCTTATCGTTCTGCTCTCTCCACCGCAGCCAAATGTCACTAGATTCAGTAGAACTCTTTCTTAAGTTACCTCGCTTGTCGGTGTATTGGTCGATTGTTGGTTTTCCTTGGCTGATAATCATTGTAAATTCCCCCTAACTGCTGCCATTATGGCGTTTCTTGAACAAGATGAAAAGCAATAGACAACTCTTTCATCAGGATTGAAGGCAAAGTGATTATGGTCGCTATCCCGACCCTTTTCCTTACAGGCAGGACACCTACCCAAGTAATATCCACCGGAATTAGGCCCACGCAGCGATTCTACGGCCTTTAGGACGTCTTGGGTACTGATACCCTCACTGGCTTCATTCCACGCCTTCTCAGACGCCATTTGATTAATCCATTCAGATTCAGGAGGGATTCCTGTCTCAGATGCTTGTAAGAGGTCTCTCAACGCTCTCAGTTGCTCTCCTGTCCGGAAATAGACTGTTCCATCTCTAACATCTTGATTTACAAGAGCGTATCCTCTGCTCCTAGATACCTTACCCACTTTCAGCAGTTCTAAATACTGCTTTACACTTATCGCCTTTGCTTTCATAGCGCAAACTATGTTTGGTTCGGTTTATAGTCAAATCGGTAGAAAATCACTCAGAAGGACTTTCTTCTGATTCTTCTTCTGATTCTTCACTAGTACTAACAACAGACTTTACTGCCGAAGCAGCACTAGAAGCAGCAGAAGCCGTACTCTTTGCCACATCGCTAACAGTGTTAGCGGCAACGTCCACAACCGTTGCTGCGGCTCTAAATGGGGCCTTTGCTAAATCCTTAGCCAAAGAACCCTTATTGATTTCTTCATCGACTCCTTCCTGTCTCAAAGCCTCAGGAACCCCATTTTCAGTAACTAGGTTCAAGAGAACCCAAGCCTGAGCCCTCGATACATTGATATTCATCTTATTCTTCAAAGTTAGAGCAACGAAAGATAGTAGTTCATCGTACCCCTCTCTCATAAAGTGGGCATCTAATTCACTAACCCATGCTTCTTCTATTGCTACAACGTCATCCAATGCTTTTCGTACAAATCCTCTTCGAGGAAGTCCCTTTTCGTAACCGTAATACTTGGCCATACAAATACGCGGTATTACTCTCTACTTAACCATTTTCAGAAAAGGTGGCATCAACTATTCGGCACTTACGCTCAATTTTGACCGGCCTGTAAGGAGTATAAGGAGTTAAGGCAATCATATCTGATTCGCTAAACTCTTTCTTCATAAGAACATAAATTGCTTCCGGTTCATCAAACATTTCAGTTAGTATCATTGCCGTAATGGGTCGGTCTTTCTTAAACTCAAACCAATCATCGTATAGACTACTTGTCGGTAAATTGAAACCTTTACGCCTCGAATCTTTAGACACGGTCATGTTATCCCCAATCTTCAGTGAAAGAAGACTTCCCTATTACCTTACTGGGTGACCTATCCATAAATACTTCATTTGGAGTAGGTATGAATATTTCTAAATCAGAAAATCGCTTTGAAACTATCGTACACAACTTACCTTCTTCTTCGTGTTGTAAGACCATAAATAGGTAATCTCTACCATTCCAATCGATTTCAGCAATCGAAACCTTTTGCCCGCCTTCGTCGAGTTCAGCATGATTCCAATCGGTAGCCTGTATTTCTCCCTCTAAAACCATGGTTTTCACTATTTCGACCATGTTTTGTAGTTCATAAACCATTTCCGCCATTTCTTCATCAGGGCCTTGCATAACATTTCTCTCCGAGGTCTTGTTAATAGGACGGGGCGTCTAGCCTATAATCCTTGACACTAAACGCCTACCCATTTGCATCATAGTTGTTCTAGTAATCTTGAACTAATATAACATCG
>Ga0315320_10001500_pt1 | contig 19414 bp, 13 predicted proteins | sample M140m21515metaG_FD_203458 | JGI IMG/M metagenome (GOLD analysis project Ga0315320, IMG submission 203458) | Ammonia-oxidizing marine archaeal communities from Monterey Bay, California, United States - M1 40m 21515 | ecosystem: Environmental > Aquatic > Marine > Coastal | place: USA: California... | reverse complement strand
AGCCCGGCAATGTTTTTTTTGGTGAGGGACATGTAAAAGTCGGCGACTACGGGCTATCCAAACTGATTTCGCACAGTCAACAACACAATAACACTCGTACCATTGGTACCTGTCGTTACATGGCTCCGGAAATTGGGCGTGGTAACTATGGACGACAAATCGATATCTACGCTCTGGGAATTATCCTCTACGAATTGTTGATCGGGGATATTCCTTTTGATGGAGAGTCTGACGCTGAAATTCTTACAAAACACCTGACTGAGCGACCCGATCTCTCAAAGGTTCCGGAGGCCTTTCGGTCCGCAATTGAGCGAGCACTAGAAAAAGATCCTACAAAGCGTTATCAGACCGTCGTGGAAATGATGCTAGACGTACCGATTCCGAATTACCCGTTAACACAAGGTATTCATCGTCCTCAATTTCCCGCTGAGTACCTCAATCATCCTGAACTTACTCACAATAAGAATACATCACTGACACAACCGCAAGAGACCGATACGACAGATGTGGTGGAAACCGCACCGACCATTAATTCTGCTTTACCTCCGAAGACTCATTCCAATGTTCCAACATTGAGTAATGTCCCTGTACTTGGAACGGCTCCTGTGATGAAGGAACCCACGCCCTCTCCCGCCAATTCAAGACGATATGTATCGCCGATGGCAGCCATGCCAACGAATATGAAATGGACGGACGTGGCAATCCTCGAGATGCGGACCAAAACTCGCTCACAACAGCTGAGTGAACTCACTTCATCGATGGTCCGAGCAGTCGTCGGAGCGGCTGCCAGTACAACCTTAATTTTTGGTATCTACCTTACCAATCAAAACCTTACCACGGTCCAGACAACCCAATGGTTTATTTGGATCATGTCGGTCATCATGCTCAGTAGCTGGATGGTGCTAACAACTGGAAAGCTCTGGGAAGTATCACCCGATGAGGACAATTCGAAACGGCTTGTGATGTTCGGCGTTGGGACAGGGCTAGGAGCATTGCAGCTTGCCATCGGCAATTTCCTACACTTAGATTTTAATGATCTTCATTCGGGAAACAGCTACTGGCCGTGGGTACTGGAACAATGGCAATTTACTTCGGAAGGCCAGCCATCTTACGTCCATTATGCAGTATTCACTGGCCTGTTATTTGGATTGTGCCGCTGGTGGTTACACGCCACTCCAGCCCGCAACTCACGTTATGACTTATTAGCAGCGATGATATTTGCAATGGTTGCCTGGTTCTTGCCGGTTGCCCCTCAGCCGTTGATGCCCGCCGTCGTGGCATTTACAACGCTTGTCGTCCAATTCTCATCACCAAGTTTTTTGGCAACCGAGCGAAAGGAATTTCAAGCTAGGGCAAATTCATGGTGGCAGCATGGTACATAGAACTTCTCTGATTGCAATCTGTTTGCTCCTGGTATGTACTGTACCAATCTTTGGACAAAACAACGTGGCTGAGGATAACCAGCCTGAGTTCTTTAAGTTTGATTTAAAGAATGAGGCCATAGGTAGCGTTGTAAAACAACCAGAACTAGTTTTACCTAATGGCAATTCCTACGCCCTTCGGATTGAATCTGATTTGTCCATTGATATCCCGGGAGTTACAGAAAACTTCATTGCCAAAGTTGATGCTGCCATCGATAGTGTGATAGCCGAAGTGACCAACAGTCCTCTGGATGGCAGAACCTTACTAGAACAAAAAGGGCTCAACATCGATCCGCTTGCCATCGCGAGTTCCAGTGATGTCTTTCTTCAGCAATATACTCCCATTGTCGGAGGACAATCTTCTAATATCACGAATTATCACTTGGTTGCCATTATCGATCTGAAACCATTGCAGGCTGAAATGAATTATCTGTGGGGTGAGGTCTTGCTTGGTGAACGATTAATACAGTACATCATGATTGCCAGTGTTGTACTGATCATCCTGTTCCTACTACGTGGCAATCAGGTCATGCGAAGTCGCAACACCCATCGACCAATCCGGATTATTATCAACGTAATAATCCTTATTACCACTCTCACGACCCTGGCCATCATCGCCACCATGCTTTACTGGGTTTGATTTCTTGTCGTGCCCCCTCTCTGCACGTTACAATTCGCTTAAGCAATTAATGTGTTGAGATCCTTCATGGCCGAAATTGACAAGCTACTAATCGAAGAAATACGTTCGGGTGCAGATGAGGCCTGGATGCGATTCGTTGACCGCTTTGGTGGTCGACTTCAGGCCTTTGTGCGCAAGAAGATCCGTGACCCCGCCACCGTTGAAGATATCGTCCAAGATACATTCATCGGTTTCGTCAATAGCCTTCCTAACTTTGATGAAACCCGACCGATCGACAGTTTCCTGTTCACTATTTGCCGATTCCGAATCATCGACCACTTCAAAAAGACCGGTCGGCGCCCTGACATATCCTCCCTAACTTCCAATGAGTCGCAACAGCAAATCGAATTGCCGGGAGGAGGTCGCGGAGCGTCAACCATTTATCGAAGTGGCGAACGACGGCGAGCTGAAGAAGATGCATTACTGCAAATCCTTGAACAGGAAGTGGCTCTTTTAGTCGAAAACGCATCCTGGATCAAATTGGCTTGCCTGGAACTCCTTTTTGTAAGCGCGACTCCGAATAAAGAAATCGCCGACCTCCTGGACCTGTCTCAACCACAAGTCGCCAGCTTGAAACATGAATTCGTCGACAAGATTAAACGGCATATGATACGACTTGGAGTTAATGCTGACTTGTTCCCTGAATTATACGTAGATCAGGAATCTTAGGAGAATTCGATGTTAAATCAATTTAGCGATTCCGAACTGGCTGCGTATCTGGAAGAAGATCTGGAAGCAGGTCGGGCCTCCAGACTGGAAGCAGCTTTAGGGCAAGACACCAACTTACAGGAAAGACTACGTCGGATTAGACAACAAATTGCCGGTGGAGAACACTCACTAGGAGCTATCTGGCGGCAACACAATCTCGGGTGTCCAAGCCGAAAGACGTTAGGCGCCTATTTATTAGGCATTCTGCCGAATGATCAAAGTCTATTTATCAAAGCTCATCTCGAGATAAGAGGCTGTCTGACCTGTCAGGCAAATCTAGACGATCTCAAAGAACAACAGACAAAAAATCAGGAAGAACTCACGGCTCGAACGACTCGTTACTACAAATCCAGTATCGGCCAGTTTTCCCAATATCGAGAAAATCATTGAATATGCGACGTTATCTATCGTTATTGTTAGTCGGGGCTGCGTTCTCGATTTCAATCACAGCCGAAGTCAACGCTGGTGAAGTAACTCCCATCACATCCATCGGCAGACAGGAAGGTGATTGGACGTCACCGGTTAAAAACTATGTCGTGCTTAAGCGGGATGGCTTAGAGATCGTCGTCGTGAACAACCAGGCGGTAGATGACGATACGGTTCCCAGTCACCGAGCGGGCTACAGTGGTATCGCCCGCATCTCGCATACTGAGCAGCCAAACAACCTGTTTGTTCCCAACTACGCAGGACTAAACTATGAGCACATCCACGATGGCCGTACACGAGACCGAAAAATTTTGTTCGAACCTCGCAACCTCCCGATGGAATTGCGACGGTTCAATCAAAATACCGTCGAACTTTATCAGGCACCTGCTGGTCACTATAAGCTGGAAAGCTGTCAACGTTATGAACTCCTTAAAGACGGTACGATTCAGTTGACTTATGAATGTATACCGAGAGCCAAAACATTTGAAAATAATTATATCGGTCTATTCTGGGCAAGCTACATTCACCAACCTAAAGACAAAAGTATTCATTTCCCCGGTTTCGAGAATATGGAAGGGAAGGACCTTCGGGAACTACCTGCACCTAAGATTATCCGAAGCGTCACTCCTCAACATGGCATTCACGCCACCCACCGTGGTATCCGGGATACACGCCTATTCAAGCATGACAAAAACTTTCCTTTAACACTCGTCTTTGGTTACTCCCGCCATCGATTCCACGAACCCTGGTATTACGGAGTAAGTCGGAATATGGGCTTCGCTCAGGTATTTCGGACTGCGGACCAGATACGGCTTTCGCAGTCACCTTCAGGTGGTGGAAACGGCAATCCTGCATGGGACTTTCAATACTTCATCCCGGACTACGAAATCGGTAAAACCTATCGCTTTGTCATGCGAGCGATCTATCATCCGATCGATCAACAGGAGGTCTTCTTCCAACGAATCCATCAAGAATACAAGAATCTTAATCACTCTCGGTGAGTCATTAGTTTTGCTGGTATTCCGGTTTTGGAACTTCACCCTTAATGCGATCGGGATTAGAAGGTGATGGGAATTGGATATTTGAGTCTGGCAATGGTGCCAATTCTGCCTCGGCCAAATCAACTAATTCCTGTAAAGCAAACCCTTCCGGAACGTCTTCATCAAACTGCGAAAGTAGTTCCACATAATTTGCTATCGAAGGCATTAAGTTTTGTCCGGTATCTTTAGTGATCATCGACGGATACTTAAGAAAAATATTGGTCCACATCGTCCATGCTTTTTCGTATTCCTCACGAGCCGGCTGAAGTCGAGCGGCAATGAATAGCTCATCGGCGCCGGCAGTGGTTTTACGAGCATTAATTGCTAGATCCAGCTGTTCCATTTCACATCGTCGCAACCAGTAGTCATAGTTAATCATGGACCGCATATAATTGACCGCGTCAGCTTTGATCGCCATTGCTTCCGCCTCTGCAGCCAATACGAGAGCCCGATCTTTAACACCATCAGGCATTGCATTAGCAATATCGATCTCTGAGACAAACAGAGCCTGATTTGCCTCCTGTATCTTTCGGTCATGGTATTCGGTACGAAGTTCCGGAGCCAACTTCATCGCTTCCTGTTGAGGCTTTGATAGTGCATTAAACCGCTTATCCTTTTCGGCCTGTCGTACACCCGGCCCCAACTTATCCATTTCCTGACGCATATTATCTAACTTACGTTGGAATTCAGCCCCCTGGTTCAGACGCAAAGTTGTTCCGGTAAAGGTTGAAAGAATATCCAGAGTGCCAAGCTCCTCAAGTCCTGCATGAGCAATCGCAAATGCCTGCTGGGCATTTGTATCCAGATAGCCTTCGTCTTCCAAGGAAATCGCATAATAGATCAATGCTTGTGGTTTACGTTCGTAGAACCGCAACCAATCACCACGAATGCCGCCGTCACTAAACTTTGCGACGTCTTCACTTTTCTGATACCAGCGATTAGCAACTTTCCAGTTATCCGGCTTTCCGTCAGCACCTGCCACTAACTGTGAGTCCATCTCCAGTCCATAGTCTTCCATGCGCTGATGGAAAGGATCATCCTCAGCAAACAAACGGCGAAATTGACGTTTCTCATCAGAACCACCAATCTTAGATCCAGTATAAGACCCAACTTCCTGAACCAATTTCGCATCCTGACTATTGTACTGAGTACCTTCCATTAGGAAATCGATACCACGTCGTACCCATTGGTAACGATGGCGATAGTTATCGAAGTCCACAGAAATATTGTAGGCAAGGTTATGCGCTTGGAATTTCCAGATCGATACAAAGTTTGGCTGCAACTTTGAAATCTGATTCACCGTCGCCGTCACATTGTCATAGTCTTCCATCTTCTGGAATCGTGTCGCTTTCTCCCACAAGACAATCACCGCTATTGGACGCAATCCAAAAGTCGCCAACTGCATGGTTGAACTTACCGGGTCAATCTCACCCAAATTTGATTGTGCCAGATAGTTCTCGGCTCGTAACTGAGCAAGCTTACCCCCACGCCCACCATCGGTATCACTGGTGGAGGGTTGCCCAAGATAAAACAACGGGAATAACAACAACACAATACCTGTGATATAGCTAACTTTACGCTTGAAAGACGTTTCTAGGTTCACGCTGCAATTTCCCTTGATGAGATGACAAAGTATCCCGCAAACAATAAGACGAAGAAGTAGACCAAAGTGGTCGCAATCTGTTTCAGGATGAGATCCAGATTAATGTCATAACCGTAAGCAACTTTGGCTGCCATATTGAATTTGGGAAAGTCTGGTGCCAATTTAGCGACACTTTCCATCGTGTCCAGATAGAACGAATCTAAAGACTGAATGACCGACGTCGCTGTCTCACCCATATCCAAATCCACCGTCGCACCTTGCTGAGTGATATTTCGAATAAGAGACTCGATCGGTCCGCCACCAGGCGCATCACCCGACTGTACTTCCCCAATAAATCCGGCAGAAATACCCATCACAACAATCGATAACGTTGCAACCATCGCGACAATGCCATTCAAAAACGTACTGAAGAACACTCCAAAGAGCGTGACAAGTACCAATTGCATCCAAATACCCAGGTAGCATTTAAAGAAGTTCATTTCAAATGAACCTTCAGGAGCTCGAATATACATGTCCGCCTGAGCCATACCAAAAAACTGAGCATGGTCTCGGCAACGGACGTGAACTTCCAGTTTCCCGTTATCAACCAGATTCTGGAACAGGTTAATCTTTTCGAGTTCCGCCGTATTTGGATTCTGTCGACGGATCTCTTTGTAATCAATATTTACCTGAAAGGTTTGGAATTCCTCCGCTTCAAACGAAATCGGAGCACTATAGCGGTCCTGGACTGATAAGGTCTTTTCGGGATTCACTAGCAAAATCTCACCTTGAACCGTACCTTCAATATCCCCTTTTGTCGTTCTGAATACACGTAGGTTTAATTCCAATGGTACTACGCCCTCATCGCCCCCTCCCGTGCTGAACATATCTGATGTTAAGTTCTCAAATGTCCAGATCGCTGTACTTAACGTATTACCTTCAATGTATTCCCGGTATGTCCATTCTTTGCCTACAGACAAACCACCCTCACCACCGGCGTCACTTTCACGACCATAACGATCTAAAAAACGAAGACTGCCATAAACTGGAACACGAGCGAGCAGGTCACCCGTAGGCGGACCTACTACATAATTATCACCCTCTCGGTAGATCGCATGGGTATGACCTTGAGCGATCTCGGTGGCACCCACCGGACGATCCCCCTCTATATTGCGGTTGATCAAAAAGTCATGGCGATGATGGGAATCGACCGATGTAAATCCTGTTCCTAATCCTGTCTCTTCGTCCCATTCAATGGAGGCCAGGTCAATGGTGTGGGAATGATCTAGACCACGAACGACAAACCCATAACTTACCAACCCCATCAGTATTAGAAGTACCGTACCGACAAAGCCAAAGCCAAGAACGCGCCCTAGAAAAATCTCATGCGCTCGCACTGGCTTGGTAGTAATCGTATAAATCGTCTTATTCTTAATATCATTAGGTAAGCTAAACGCACTTACAAACATCGCTAACGCCAGCAGCAGATAAGTACTGGTCGAAATGACAAATCCCAGATATAGACGGGCCGGATGGTCATTCTGTACATCCAGAAACCAGCCTGCAAACAGTAACAACACAACGAATAAGGCAAAGATGATTAGAACTTTGTTGCGAATCGCCTCCTGAATCGCCAATCGTGTCATACCGATCGTGCGACGCAATGAAGATCGCGGAAAGTCTTCCAGAATTGCTCTTTTTAAACCACCGCCAACAATCGATACTGCCTGTTTGGGAGTGTTACGAATCGCGGTGAACGCAAATGCGATAACCGTCCAGGCAATGAAAATAACAAGTGCCAGTACGATAAACCCGCCAGCAGCATTCGATAGCCACTCGCTAAAAGGAATAAACTCACTAGGATCTACGACCATTTGCCTGTAATTCCGTTAATACTCTTTTGATTCAACCCGGATAAAATGCATACCGACTTGCTTAGGATGTCTCTTCTGTATCTTTGACTGTCTCATCACCAGTGGCAGCATTCTCAACGGGCTCTTGTTGATCACGCTCCCGCTTACGGTTGTAACCAGGACGAGCTTTACTATCTCGTACAATACCGAGGAACAAGTCTTCCAGCGTCGTGGTTGGATTTTCCATCGAGACCAGATCCGCTTTGTCGTTCGCAATGATTTCACGAATTTGCTGTTGAGCATCATTGCTCAATCCCTTCGCTTGAATCTGCGTAATATCACGAACACTGAGTAAGTTCTCAACTGCTCCCATTTCTTTTAATTCACCCTGATGAAGAATCGCAATGCGATCACAGACATCCTGCACATCCGCCAACAGGTGACTACACATCAGAATAGTTTTCCCCTGATCGCGGAGACGTACAATGAGGTCTTTCATTTCCCGAGTACCAATGGGATCCAAACCAGTAGTTGGTTCATCGAGAACAATCAGCTCTGGGTCATTGATCAAAGCCTGAGCGAGTCCAATACGACGTGTCATCCCTTTGGAGTACTCTTTCAACTGACGACGCTGAGCCCATTCAATGTCGATCAGTTTAATGAGATCCCGAACGCGTTGCTTACGGCGACCAGCAGACATATTGAACAAACGACCATAGAAATCCAGCGTCTCTTCTGCATTAAGGAACTTGTAGAGATAGGACTCTTCAGGCAAATATCCAATCCGCTCATTCTTCGATACGTCGGAAGCTTCTTTATTAAAAACCAGTGCCTGACCACTGGTTGGGAACAGCAGCCCAAGGATCAACTTAATCGTGGTCGATTTGCCGGACCCGTTAGGCCCCAACAAACCAAAAATCTCCCCGCGACGAACTTCCAGATCAAGCGATTCCAAAGCGTTCACTTTAGGACGACCCCAGAAGTCTTTATAGACCTTGGTTAAGTTGCGAGTTTCAATAATGACATCCCGCTTATCGTCGACTGATGTGGACATCTAAAACCTTTCTGATGACAGGCCGTTATTACTATTTCCCAAACACTTGGAATAATAAATTTTACCGCCAGAGACAATTTAATTCATACGGATAAATAGTCTCCGCAGTTCACTACAAAGAGCAAACAAAGCTCTAACCAACCTATGGAACAAGAGATTGTGAAAAAACCTCCTACCATACTCTTAAAGTATGCCGTTTGAACACTATAAATAAGGGATAGGAATGCTATCAAAATAAAGATATATAGCCTGTTAGTAAGACCGTTTGACGGTCGTGCAGGTTATATCAGTTGATTGGTAGGTTGAGAGGTCGAATGACTTTCCATTCAGCAGCTAACACTCCAAGTCCAAAAGATTCAATGTCGTCTAATTCGCATATTCAGACCTACGCAGATGCTCAGGCATTCCTCTTTAGTCGCTTTGACCTTGAGCGAACAATGAATACTAGTTCTCCCGACACCTTTAAGCTCGATCGCATGAAACAACTTGCTGAGCTTCTGGGTAACCCCCAACGGAAAATCAAGGCTATTCACATTGCAGGCACAAAAGGTAAAGGCTCTGTCACTTCCATGGTGAGTAAGATTCTGACGGAGGCGGGATACACGACCGGTCTCTTTACTTCGCCACATCTTGAACATCTGGGACAACGTTTTTGCATCGACGGTACGCCATGCAGTGAAGAGAGTCTGATCCGAATACTTCGGGAAATCATGCCTGCTGTGGAAGAAATGGATCAACGCGATGCCCTACAATCGGACATCGATCTCAAACCAACCTTCTTTGAAATAACGACCGCACTGGCATTTATGTACTTCTGTGAAGCCGAGGCAGATATTGCCGTAGTAGAAGTTGGACTTGGCGGGCGTCTGGACAGCACCAATATCTGTCATCCAATCGTAACGGCAATCACCAATATCGGTCTGGACCATACTGACATTCTTGGTAATACCTTAGAACTAATCGCGCGTGAAAAGGCTGGAATTATTAAAACCGGAGTACCCGTAATCAACGGTTGTACTGTCGATGGCCCACAACAGGAAATTGAACAAATCGCTGCTCAGCGACAGGCTCCACTTCTTACTCTGGCTCAGGATATTATGATTGAAAGTGGCGACGTTAAAACCATGCAGCCACAAATTGAAAGTGTCTCTATTCACGGGAAGCTGATCTGGAACAACCTGACCGTAGGGATTCCCGGACAACACCAAATTAATAACGCTGCTGTTTGTCTTGGCATTATTCACGAACTACAAAAACTTGATTATTCCCTTGACGATCAAGTAATCCAATCAGGTTTATCAACAGTAAGATGTGCCGGACGGCTCGAGTTAATCAACGCTCAGCCACAGATTCTGTTGGACGTGGCTCACAACCCAAACTCGGCAAAGGCGTTAGCTGATTTTTTGATCCATCACTTTCCCAAGACCAAACTCCACCTCGTCCTAAGCTGTAGCCAAGATAAAAAATACGATGAGATCGTGGAACTGTTAGCGCCTCTGTTCCACAGCATTACATTCACTAAATATACAAAGAATCCCCGGGCTGTTGAGCCTCAGCTTTTGTTTGATTCGGCTGCAACAGCCTGCAACAATCTGGCATCCCGAATACAAACAGAACCTAATCCTGAGGCTGCTTTTAGTCAGGCCCTGGAAAATGCTGACGGTGACGATCTGATTGTTGTCACAGGATCATTTTATCTAATCGCTGAGTTGCGATCCCGGGCTCTAAGGTTATCGTCTTAAGCCAAAATGGGGCTGATCACGTCACCAGCTACATCTGTCAGGCGAAAATCACGGCCCTGATACTGGAATGTAAGTCGTTCGTGGTCGATACCTAGCTGATGCAACATCGTGGCATGCAAATCATTAATGTGAACCACATTATCCACAGCGTTATATCCAAGTTCATCGGTCGCCCCATACGTGATTCCCCCTTTAATACCTCCGCCTGCCATAAACATACTAAACGCTTTCATATGATGGTCGCGACCGACAGGACCTTTGTTTGTCTGAGCCATCGGTGTACGTCCAAATTCACCGCCAAAAACCACTAAAGTATCTTTCAGCATGTCACGTTGCTTTAAATCTTTAATCAAGGCTGCCGTTGGTTTGTCACACAGACCGCTACAAATTCCCATGTAGCGGACTAAGTCATTGTGATGATCCCAGCCTCGGTGATAAAGATGAATAAACCGAACACCACTTTCGGCCAGTCGTCGTGCAAGTAAACAGTTATAAGCATAAGAACCATCCGCGCCGGCAACTCCATACATATCAAGCGTCTCCCGAGACTCTTTGCTAATATCCATCAATTCAGGAACTGCGTTCTGCATACGGAAGGCAAGCTCATACTGTTGAATACGAGTTCTGATCTCTGGGTTATCGACTAATTGATCTCGGATTTCGTTAAGTCCGGTAATCACCTCAATCACTCGTTGTTGCTGATTACGATTGATTCCAGCCGGATTATTAACAAAGTGAACCGGATCTCCTGTAGAGTTGAACTGAATTCCCTGAAAGCGTCCCGGTAAGAAACCACTATGCCACTGTCGAGTGGCAATCGGTTGAGGGTTTCGCCCACCTTTACTTGTGAGCACAACAAATCCGGGCAAGTTGGCCGACTCACTACCCAAGCCATAGGTTACCCAGGAACCCATACTAGGACGACCTGAAATTGACGTGCCGGTATTCATAACCGTATGGGCGGGGTCGTGATTAATTTGATCGGTATGCAGACTATTAATAATACATAACTCGTCCGCCACGGAACCGATATGTGGGAAGATCTCTGAGATCTGCTGACCAGACTCCCCGAATCGCTTAAAGGGTATTAACGGCATCTGGCAAACCAACTTCTGCCCCTGCAACTGAGCAATTGGCTGGTTCGCTGTATACGACTCCGGCATGGGCTTTCCGTGCATCTCCTCTAACTTTGGCTTGTAGTCAAACGACTCCAAATGAGACGGGCCGCCAGCCATGCAGAGGAAGATGACGCGCTTAGCTCTTCCGGCAAAATGAGGGGCATCCGTGATTCCGGCAGCGAGCCCCTCTGCCGAGTTCGCAGCAGTCTCTGACTGCAACAAGCCTGTCAACGCGGCGAGTCCTAATCCACCAGAGGTTCGACCCAGAAATGCCCGCCGCGTTGTGTCCATACCGCTACCGGTATTTGAGTTCAAAGGTATCATGACTTCCACATCCTAATTCCTGTAGATCGCTTCATTGACGTTAAGCAGTGCCCGGCCCAACATTGCCCAGGCAGACGCCTGACCAATATCGACCTCCGGGTCCAGTTTAAATTGTCCGACAGCTTGAAGTTCAACTGCTGCTTTGATGTCCATCGTGTATTGAGTTTTGAATTGCTCAAGCAATTCAATCATTTTCGTCATCTCGTTCTGGCTAGCACGACGCGACAATACTGTTTGAAAAAGCCAATGAATCCTTTCCATATCCGTCGTGCCACCTTCCTGAATCGCTCGTTGTCCCAACGCACGCCCCGCTTCAACAAAGGAGGGATCATTGAGCAAGGTCAAAGCAGCGGAAGGCGTATTTGAGACGGAACGCTGTGCCACGCACTCTTCACGCGTGGGGGCATCAAATGCCAGCATGGACGGGTGCACAAAAGTTCGTTGCCAATGTGTATAGAGGCCTCGACGATATTGCTGTTGGCCACTGTCTGGCTTCCAACTTCGGGTGGGGAAATTTAAATACTGCCAGTAACCAACCGGTTGATAGGGAAATACACTCTGACCCCCTACAGTTTTATCTAGTAATCCGGAGGTCGATAATGCTGTGTCGCGAATGAACTCTGCATCCAGCCGCCAACGAAGCTGACGCGTAAACAGAGTATTCTCCGGATCAACCTTGGCTGCCCGGGAAGATACTAATGAACTTTGTTGGTAGGTGTGCGACAAAACTATATATTTGATAAGCGCTTTAACATCCCAGTCTGATTCAATAAAACGAATCGCCAGATAATCCAATAGTTCCGGATGGGTAGGAGGCTCGCCCTGAGCGCCAACATCATCGAGCCTTGGAGAAATACCGCGGCCAAACAGAAGTCTCCATATTCTATTTACGAAGACTCGACTTGTAAGTGGATTCTCATCCGCCACAACCCAGTTCGCTAAATCCAACCTCGTTAATCGATGTTCCCTATCAACCGTGTCCAGAGATAGAGAAACCGGGACTTCCGGCTGCACCACGATTCCTGTTTTATTCAGCCAGTCTCCGCGTGGAAGGATACGGATCTCCCGTGGAGCGACGCTCTTGGTAATCATCGTACGAATAAACTGTTTTTCGATCGCGGCTTTCGCCTCTGTCAATTCATTAACCTTAGCCTGTTGCTGACCATCTATGGCGTCTTGAAGCGCTAGCTCAATTCGCTGTAGCTCTCGTCGCTGAGGTAACGTAGCGACTCTGATTTCGGGATCGCGATTACCACCCCCGTATTGACCAACTTCTTTAATGTCTGCAAAGAACGCACCAAAGCTATAAAAATCTCTTGCTGTAAACGGATCATATTTGTGATCGTGACATTCAGCACATCCCAGGGTGATCCCTAGCCACACGCCGGAAGTCGTCCGGATACGATCAGCGGCGTATTTCACCAGGTACTCACCGGGTTGAGCTCCTCCTTCTTCTGTCGTCTTATTGAGTCGGTTATATCCCGTAGCAATCATTTGCCATTCGGTAGGTGCTGGTAAAAGATCGCCTGCGAGTTGTTCAATCGTAAACTGATCAAATGGCAAATTGTCATTAAAAGATTGAATGACGTAGTCACGGTAAGGTGAGATGTGAACTGTCACATCACTGTGATAACCACCTGAATCCGCATACCGGACCAAATCAAGCCAATACTGAGCCATGCGTTCGCCAAAGCTTTCAGATGCTAAGAAGCTATCGATTAATGCTTCATAGGTCACGTCACCACTGACAAACTTCTGAACCTCATTTACTGATGGTGGCAATCCTCGAAGATCAAAACTGGCACGTCTCACCAATGTCATTTTGTCTGCCACTTTACTTTGAGTTAATCCTGAGGATGCATGTTGCAAATGGTCGATAATGAAACTGTCGATCTCATTCAAAATCTTAGCTCCTCGGATCCTAGGGGGCTGAGATCGCTGGAGTGGCCGGAACGCCCAATGTGACTCCCATATCGCACCTTCCTCAATCCATCGCTTTAACATTTCCCTCTGCTGATCAGTCAGCGGCTTTTGGAAATGTGGTGGAGGCATTATCAGGTCCTGATCTGATTCCTGAATCCGCGTGACTAACATACTGGCGACGACGTTTTCAGGCTGAATCACAAAACTGCCATCACGATCCGCCTTGGCGAGCTCTTCAATATCTAACCGGAGTTCAGCTTGTCGCTGGCCACCGTCCGGTCCATGACAAGCAAAACAGTGATTGGCCAGAATAGGACGAACATCGCGGTTAAATGAAATGGGAGCCGCTGCCGCTGGGAGGACTCCAACTGCAATGCACAACCACGAAAAAACTGAATAGCCTGGTTTCATTTATCAGTACCCTTAAGCGTGCTTAGGTAAGCAATTACATCTGCCAATTCCTGGACTGTCAGATTTTTAATAAGATCCTGTGGCATGATCGAAACAGTATCGGCTTGCCTGACATCGATCTCAGCAGGAGAAATCCCTTGTTTCTGCCCCGTCGAATCAACATAAAACTGTTTGCCATCTCTATCTTCTCCTACCTTCATTCCCGTAATCAATCGACCATCATCCAAAACCAGTTTCCACGACTGGAATCGGGGTGCAATATTGCGACTTGGCTCAATAATAGACTCCAAGATCTTATCTAAAGCGAGTATATTTCCGATGCGGCTTAAGTCCGGACCAACTTCATTTCCACGCCCCTGAATTCGATGACACTGGAAGCACCTGCCTGACTGACTATTGAAAAAGACTCGCTCGCCACGTCGAGGATCTCCTAGTGGCAGAGACGAAACCCAACCTTCAATCGATCGTTTTTTCCATTGCTCCGGTATCTCAGGCGAAGCAACAAGTTTTTCATACAACTCCTGTCCATACTCCGTCTTCACGTTGTCTTTCAATTGCGTTAACTCGCCGGGCTTAGGTGTGAAACCGTTGAGGGAACGTAGCGCTTCTTCATTGACCGCAACCTTCTCACTTTCCAAGAGTTGCAAAAGCGTTGCAATATTCTCTTTCGAATTAGGTTGAAGTGCAGCGACGGCCAATACGTGAACATCAGTAGGTAAACTCTCCGTTTCCGCAATCTTACGAATGACTACCTGACCTGTGGGGTCCGGATGCACCTGTAGCTTGGCAATAATCTCACGAATAATCTGACTCTCATTGCTCTCCATCAGTTTTGTTAGCGACTCAACGCTACCCAAATTGTGGGTTGGCGAAATATTACGAATCGCATATGCCTTCAAGTCAAGTGATGCCTCCGAACCTCCTAGAATACGTTGTGCAAAGAAATCGCTGCCGGCCTTATCTAAATCAACTGGCGAATTTCCTTCCAGTAAGTCAACCGTCGCCAAAGACGTTGCAACCAACTTTTCCGTGGTGGCAATCGAAAATAGCTGTTTGCTTAAAACGTCTTTCCATTGAATGAGCTGATTGTCACCGATCCACTTGAGGGCAATAAAACGAATTCGTTCATCCGGATGACGAATCAGTTGATCCAGCGAAGCTTCGAGTGCCTCAGGAGCATGTTGTTGCTGCTGTATCACTACTCCGAGTTGCATCGCAACTGATTGATGACTGTCAAAAGGCTTAGACAATTCAAACGTGGCGCCGGGATTAATCATGCTTTGTAACGCGGCATGACGCAAAAAAGGATCTTCGCTAGCCAATGCAAATTCCAATAATTCATATAGTTCTCCTCCAACGGTTGCCTTAGCTTTCCTCCATGCAGCGGCTTTAACAAGATCATCACCGTTACCCGACAAAACTGTCACAATCTGACTGTCAGATAATCGCAAGCGAGTGACAGCTACTTCGCGCACTCGTTGCTGCGGATCCTGAATAAGGAAATCGGCAAGCTCCTGGGAAACAGCACCTATCTGGTCTAAAGCCAGAATTGCGTCGACTCGAACTCGATCCTCTTTATACCCCCGTGCGATATCTTTCAGATACTGCACGTCATCAATCGAGCCCCGGGAAAGTTGTTGAGCCGCACGCCGACGAGAATTCTGATCCTGTCCTAACAAGCGTTCACGTGCTGATGGAAAGGTAGGAGGCAACTGCATAACAGGGTCCTTGGCACGCAGTCTCCACACTCGCCCAAAGCCATGTATGTTGTAGCTTTTATCCACCCAGTCCGTCATATACAGGCTACCGTCTGGTGCTGTCGTGATACTGACGGGACGAAAGCTACCATCTCCCTGAATCACGGTCGTCATCTCCGTCCGAAATGAAGCACCATGAGGAATCAATCGATGGAATTCGAGACGGTTATGGATCCAGGCCGCCGTCACAAAGACGCCACCCAGGTAGTCCTTAGGTAGGTGCGTCGACTCGTATGCCAAAACACCCGATGGGCCATCACCTATCCCGGATGCCATCGGTAGCATGCCCGGATTCTCACCATTCCATGAGGTATAAGGGTGCAGACCCTTTCGTCCATACTTAAATCGATATCCATAATCACCGCTGGCAACGACATGATTCAAACGGCACGGCGGGCGGGAATCTGCATCATTGTCGACCATAAACATCCGACCGAAGGCGTCGATCGTCGTCCGATAAGGATTCCAAAAACCGGTCGCATAACGGTTCAGTCGAGATCCGTCCGACTTCATTCGAAAAATACTTCCGCCTTCCCCACCCCCGCTGATCACCGAACCATCGACACCCACCATGGAATAATCTTCTCCAAGGTTCTCACCCAAACCAAAAAACACATCTCCCTCTTCATTGAATGAAAATCCAGACAATCCGTTATGGGGGTAGTTACCTTTGGTAATCAGATGAACGACCGTTCGATTCTGGTCAGCCACTCCATCGTTGTCTGTATCCCGCAAAATCAAAATACTTCTTCGCGTCGCGAGATAAATATCGCCGTTAGGGTGAGCCGCAAGATTCATCGTCTGTGTCGTACCCTCAAAGAACACCGTCTTTTTGTCAGCTCGACCGTCTCCATCTGTATCCTGAAACCAGAGAACACGATCATGCTTCAAGCCATCATAATCATCCGGTGGAAAGTGTGTGTGACACTCCACTACCAGGACTTTGCCATCCTGAGTCACTGCAATACCAGTTGGCGTTGTTAGTTCAGGATGAGAAATATATTCCTCGAGGACTAAACGATCGTCCAGCAAAATCGGCGGTGGTGATCCGTCGGCCAGTTGCCCAAAAGACACCTTCGCTGACAGCAAACTAATCAAAAGTAGGAAATAGTAGCGCATGTTCAAGCTCCTGTCGTGCTGAGTCTCAATTTTAACGCATCCACGAGCCGGATGGCACTCAACGTTCCGAGAAGAAGGAGCGTTTTAGCGAAGATGGAATACGAGTTGGCAACGGCTTTTCTTCGGGCGGTAAGTAACCCGCAGCACGTTTCGTTTCCATGATTTGCTGCCCCTGCAGAAGTGTGCTGCGATCACGCATTGCCAAGTTATGAAACCGAACGCCGAGATAGATTTGCGGCTCACTATGATAAAAACCATAAGCTCGATGATTCCATAATGGCGTGACCCCAAAGATCGGTAGACAGGGAAGTCCGGGGATCCGATGCTGTATCCTACCCTCGGCGCCGTAGTACACATTTCCTAACAGCACAAAGCCACCATCAGGAACATTCACCGTTGTGCCCACCAAAGTAATCTGCCCTGAGGGTAACACGACGACCTGGGCTTTCGCCTGTACGGCAAGCATACTAACTACGATTAAAGACACAAGAGCTGTGAAACGGCTGCTGGTCATCTTACTTAGCGCCTTCTGCCTCTGGAGGCTTCGCCTCGAGACGACAAATCTGTGCCGTACCATTAGAACTTGCCAATGCAACCTGGATTCCATCCGGGTGCATTGCCAACTCACGTGCAACATCGCTTACTTTAAGACGATGGAAATCTTTCGCTTCTGAAGGATTAATGAAGACTAAATGAGCTCCGGCCGATCCTCCCACACCAACGACTAGATACCCATCTTCGTGCTGATACAACTGCCAGGCAATCGCCTGTAAGCCTTCGATCGACCAGTTCTTGCCAGCCTCTTTTGTTTGAGCATCAAAGGAGATCACCAATGGAGTCTGAACAGCACCCAGCGGATTTGTCCCTTTGTGAAGACCACAGGCGAATAATGTTTTGTTATCAGGACTAAGCGCCATGCCCCGGATACCACCATAACTAACCTGCTGACCGCCATTATATGTATGCAGCGCGGCACCATCATAGTTCATCGTCTCTTTGGACTCAGCAACATTCCAGCGTTTAATCTGACCAGTCAGATCGCCGCTAAACAACGTGCCATCATCCGGATGCCACAGAAGACTATAAACATCACGTTCATGGCCTACGAGTTCGGTGACAAGCTTGCCGGTTTCCATTTCCCATAATTTGACGATACGGTCATTCCCACCCGAAGCTAACCACTTTCCATTCGGGCTCAAAGCAATCGCCCGAATCCAGCCTTTATGAGCAACAATCTCACGAACCGGCTTAGGCTCTTCACGATCATCTTCGACATTCCAGAAAAACAGCCGGTCATCGTAGCCGCTACTAACAATCGTCTTACCATCTTTGGAAAACTCGAGACCACGCACCCATGAATTATGAGCTTTATAAACCTTCATCGAGTCATCAGCCAGCGTCCAACGCACGACTGCAAAGTCCTGCGACGCACCGAACAGATAGCGACCAGTTGGATCAAAACGACACGAAACCAAAGGCTTCGCATACTTTAGGGTCTTAGATAAATGAGAGGCTTTTGGATCCGTCTTGGCTACGGGAAACGTCATTAGATCAGCAACTCCTCGATAGGCGCGTAGGCCGGATCTGCCACTGGGATATCTTGTCCACCAATACTAAAGTGGCCAAGCGAATCAACGCCAACCGCCTGCAAATAAGTATGAAATAGATGCCCATGATCAACTTCACGGTCCTTAATCTGAACACCATCTTCACCGGTCGCACCAATCACAGCGCCACGCTGAATGCCGGCGCCCCCCAGACAAATGGACCAGGAAGACCCCCAGTGGTCGCGACCATACCTCTGGTTGATTCTTGGAGTTCGACCAAATTCACTTAAAACTACAATCAACGTACTCTCCAGCATGCCCCGGTCGGCAATATCCTGAACAAACGTACCAAACGCCCGGTCGAATTCGCCCAACTGTTCGAAGTGAAAATTGAAATTTTCGTTGTGAGTGTCGTAGTTCGAGTGTGTCACCTGAACCATCGTCACGCCATTCTCCAATAGTCTACGTGCCAACAAGGTATGTTGTCCTAACTGATGATCACCATATCGCTCATGATCTTTCTGAGGCTCTTTGGTGATATCAAAGACATCACGTTTTGCCATTAACTGCTGAGCCTGTTCATAGCTCTGTGTATAAGCATCCGTTTGAGCGGATCGACGACGAAGGGAAAAATCGTCATTCGCTAGCTTACGGAAGTTATTACGCAACATGTCTCGATTTTCATCGAGCGTACCCGGCCGAGCCGAGTT